>VFQO010000009.1_pt1 | contig 285453 bp, 261 predicted proteins | sample 3512331 | NCBI WGS metagenome assembly VFQO01 (sample SAMN10412371, study PRJNA504923) | tailings metagenome | isolation source: Replicate 3 from Balatoc abandoned mine | place: Philippines: Itogon, Benguet | collected 2017-08-28 | reverse complement strand
AGGCCATGTCCGGCGCGCCGATCATCAGCGGCACGAACCAGTTGCCGAAGCCGCCAATCATCGCCGGCATGACCATGAAGAACACCATGATCAGGCCGTGCGCGGTGATCAGCACGTTCCACATGTGGCCCTGCTGGTCGAACGAGGCGCCATCGCCGCCCATGAAGGTGACCACGGTGCCCAGGATCTGCAGGCCCGGCTGGGCCAGCTCGGCACGCATCAGGCCCGAAATGCCACCACCGATGATACCGGCGATGATCGAGAAGATCAGGTAGAGAGTGCCGATGTCCTTGTGGTTGGTGGACATGAACCAGCGGGCGAAGAAGCCCGGCTTGTGATCATGCGCGTCATGCGCGTGATCGTCGTGGTGGGCGTCGAAGCCTTCAGCGGTGGTGGCCATAATCGTCTCGGACCCTTGGTCTAGAAATCTATCGTATCAAATCAGGCGGCGGGCGCAGCGGAAGCTTCGGCAGCCGGAGCCGCTTCGGTCGCGGCGGCAGGCGTCACCGTAGCGGGCGCGGCAGCCGGGGCGGCCTGCGCCGCGCCGGCGATCTCGCCACCCTTGGACAGCACCCATGCGTTGTAGTCTTCCATGGAGCGCGCTTCGATCGCGATCGGCATGTAGCCATGGCGCGCGCCGCACAGTTCCATGCACTGGCCGTAGTAGATGCCCGGTTCGTTGATGGTCAGCAGGCGCTCGTTGATGCGGCCCGGCACGGCGTCGATCTTGAACCACAGCGACGGGATGCCGAACGAGTGAATCACGTCAGCGCCGAAAGTCTGGATGCGCAGCGGCACACCGACCGGCACGACCATGCGGTTGTCCACTTCCAGCTGCACCGGGAACCCGGCGGCGGCTGCATCGGCTTCGGGCATCATGTTCGAGATGACTTCGAACCCGCCGTTATCGACATAGGTGTAGCCCCAGTACCACTGGTAGCCGGTGGCCTTGATGGTGATGGCATCTTCCGGCGGCGCTTCGTACTGGTTGGCCAGCAGGCGGATGGAAGGCACCGCGATCACCAGCAGGATGATCACCGGGATCACCGTCCAGATCACTTCGATCAGGGTGTTGTGGCTGGTCTTCGACGGCACCGGGTTGGCGCGCTTGTTGTAGCGCACGATCACCCACAGCAGCAGCGCCAGAACGAACAGGCTGATCACCGTGATGATCGGCATCAGGATGGCATCGTGCATCCACAGGCCTTCTTCGCCGATGGGCGAATACTGGTCCTGGAAACCGATGGATGCCCACATGTCATCTTCGGCGGCGACCGGCTGACCCTTGATCATGTCCGGGCCGAAATGCTCGAACGCGGGAGCGGGCGCGGCGCCGGCATCGGCCGGTGCGGCAGCATCAGCAGCGGCCGGCGCGGCATCAGCGGCAGCGGCCGGAGCGGCTTCCGCAACCGGAGCGGCAGGCGCAGCGGCTTGCGCCAGCACGGCCGCGGGAGTGGTGAAGGAAGCCAGGGCAGCGGCCACGATTGTCATGATTTGCAGCCGCTTGCGGGCGATCTCGCCGAAATTCATCTGTCCAACGCTTTCCGTTCTGTTCCGGGCACACGACCGGCCCCTGTTACCCCAGGAAAGGGGCGCATCGGGCGCGCCTATACGCCCGCTTGCCCCATGCCTCAAGCGCTTCTAGGGAGATTTTTACAGATTGGCGAGGCAGGCTTTGGTCTGGCTTGCGATCCATCCACACAAAGGCGCTTACCAATCATCATGACAGACGACGACGTGCTGGCCGAATTCCGCAGCTGCCATGCCCTGCTGGAAGGGCATTTCAAGCTCTCCTCCGGCCGCCATTCCGCCCATTACCTTCAGTGCGCCCGCGTGCTGATGAACGCGGACCGCGCCAGTCGGCTGGCCATGGCGCTGGCGCAGAAACTGCCGCGCGAGCTGCGCAACCGCATCGACCTTGTCGTGTCTCCCGCGATGGGCGGCCTTATCATCGGGCACGAGATGGGCCGCGCGCTGGGCAAGGACGCGATCTTCGTGGAACGGCCCACCGGCACCTTCGAGCTGCGCCGCGGCTTTGCGATTCCCGCAGGTGCCCAGGTGCTGATGGTGGAGGACGTGGTCACCACCGGCCTCTCGAGTCGCGAGGCGATGGACTGCGTGCGGGCGCTTGGCGGCGAAGTGGTGGCGGAAGCCGCGCTGGTCGATCGCAGCGCCGGCACGGTGGACCTGGGCGTGCCGTTCTACCCGCTCGTCGCGCTCAACTTCCCGACCTATGCCGAGGAGGAAATCCCGGCAGAACTGGCCGCCATCCCCGTCACCAAGCCCGGCAGCCGCGCCGAGGCGAAGTGAGATGACCAGCCCCCTCGCCCCCGGACGCCTGAGGTTGGGCGTCAACATCGATCACGTGGCCACCATCCGCAACGCGCGTGGCGGGGATCACCCTGATCCGGTGCGCGCGGCCGAGATCGTGGCCGCGGTGGGCGGCGATGGCATCACCGCGCACCTGCGCGAAGACCGCCGCCATATCCGCGACGATGACCTGAAGCGCATCCAAGACGCGACCGACCTGCCGCTGAACCTGGAAATGGCCGCGACCGAGGAGATGCTGGCCATCGCCCTCGCCCACAAGCCTCACGCCGCCTGCATCGTGCCCGAAAAGCGCGAGGAACGCACGACCGAGGGTGGGCTGGACGCCGCCGGGCTGCACAACCAGCTTACCCCGATCGTTGGCCGACTCGCCGATGCGGGGATTCGCGTCAGCCTGTTCATCGAGGCGAGCGAGCGCCAGCTGGAGGCAGCCATGCGCCTCGGCGCGCCGGTGGTGGAATTCCACACCGGCGAATATGCCCATGCCTGGCTTGACGACGACCGGGAAAAGGTCGCGCGTGAACTGAAGCGCGTGACCGACATGGCCGCCCTTGCCGCCCGCAACGGGATCGAGCCGCACGCGGGCCACGGCCTTACCTATGACAACGTCCAGCCGATCGCCGCGATTCCGCAGATCGCCGAACTCAACATCGGCCATTACCTGGTGGGTGAAGCGGTGTTCGTGGGGCTGGAAGCCGCCGTCCGCCGGATGCGCGAGCTGATGGACGCGGCACGGTAAGCCGGCGGCATGATCATCGGCCTCGGGAGTGACCTGTGCAGTATCGAGCGAATCCAGCATTCGCTCGACCGTTATGGTGAGCGGTTTACCAACCGCGTGTTCACCGATGTGGAAAACGCCAAGGCCGCCCGCCGCCCGCACAGCCGCGCCGGCACCTATGCCAAGCGGTTTGCTGCCAAGGAGGCGTTCAGCAAGGCGGTGGGAACCGGGTTCAAGCGCGGCGTGTTCATGAAAGACATCGGCGTGGTCAACGCGCCATCCGGTGCGCCAACCCTGCATCTTACCGGAGGCGCGGCGGCGCGCCTTGCTGAAATGACCCCGCCGGGACACACCGTGACGATCCACCTGAGCCTGACCGACGACCACCCATGGGCGCAGGCCTTCGTCATCCTCGAGGCCCTGCCACAGTGACCGGCGACGACATCACCAGCGACACGCCGCCTGCCGCAAGCGAGCCGCAGCGCGAAAAGGTCAACTGGCTGGCCGAACTGCGCGGCCTGGCCATCATGCTGCTGTGCGTGGTGGCCTTCCACAGCCTGGCCGCAAAGCCGTTCTACATCCCGTCCGGTTCCATGATCCCCAACCTGATGGTGGGGGACCGGCTGGTAGTGTCCAAGTATCCCTACGGCTGGAACTGGTCATCGCTCTCGTTCCATCCGCTGGCCCGCTCCACCTGGCGGATTGCCCCGGCCACGCCCGAATACGGCGATATCGTGGTGGTCATGCCGCCGGAGGGCACCTACCCGCTGGGCGAGTGGATCAAGCGCGTCGTCGCCCTGCCGGGGGACCGGATCGCGGTGGTGGACGGTCGCATCGTCCTCAACGGGCAGGAAGTGCGCCGCGACATGGTGCCGCCCGTGCGCATCCCGGCCGCCCGTCAGAACATGTGCGAAGCGAACGCCGGCCTGACGCATCCGTGCCTTGACGTGTTTTCGGATTCGCTGGTCCGGCTGGAGAGCGGGGAACAGGTTTACGAACCGGCCACCTTCCAGGAAACGCTGCCCAATGGGGCGACCTACCTCGTCATCGATCATCGTGAGATCGCCTTTGATAACATGCCGGAAATCACCGTGCCGGAAGGCCACGTGTTCCTGATGGGCGACAACCGCGATCATTCGGCGGACAGCCGCTTCCCCGGCCCACCCTTCGGCGCAGGCCTGGGCGGCCCGGTGCCGATTTCCGATATCGGCGGACGGGCGGAATTCATCACCTTTTCGCTGGATGGCACGGCCAGCTACAACCCCTTGACCTGGATCGGGGCCTTGCGGTCTGATCGGGCGTGGACCAGCCTGAGGCCGCCATTACAGTACGCCTCGACCAACGGACAGGACGGGAGGGCCGGCGAATGACCAGCAAGAAGCCAACGGCATCGGGTCGCCTGGGGCCAAGCCCCACGCACATCTCCAGCCCTTCGCTGCGGCACGAGGTGGGCCGCGCGGGGGTGTGGATCGGCATGGTCGGCCTGGTGGCGCTGTGCATCTATATCTCGCAAAGCCTGCTGGTGATCTTCGGGGCCATGGTCTTTGCCTCGATGATCGATGGCGGCGCGCGCCTGCTGGGCCGCGTGCTGCCCATCGGGCGCGGCTGGCGCATTGCCATCGTACTATTGTCCACCGTGGCCTTCTTCGTCTGGCTGGTGATGTTTGCCGGCACCACGATCAGCCGCGAGGCGGCGATGTTGCCCACGCTGATCGAGGCGCAGGTGAACGAACTGGCCCGGCTGGCGGCAGAGCGCGGCTTTGCGCTGGAAGTGACGGACCTCAAGAGCATGGTGGGCACTGCCGCCAGCGGCGTGGGCACCGTTACCCGCGCGGTGGGCGGCATCCTGGGGGCGCTCGCCACGGTGGTGCTGGTCCTCATCATGGGCATTTACGTGGCGCTGGAACCGCGCCTGTACGAACGCGGCGTGGCCTGGATGCTGCCGCAGGCGCGCCGCGCGGATTTCTTTGCGCTGACCACGCGCATGTCCTTCGTGATGCGCCGCCTGATGTTCGGCCGGCTGGTTGGCATGGTGTTCGAGGGCCTGCTGACCTACGCCCTGCTGGCGGTTTACGGCGTGCCGATGGCGGCGCTGCTCTCCATCCTCACCGGCCTCTTGGCCTTCATCCCCAACCTCGGCGCGCTGATTGCCGGCGTGCTGATGGTGCTGGTGGGCTTTTCCGGCGGCTACGAGATGGGCCTGTACACCGTGTTCGTGTACTTCCTGGTGCAGAACTTCGATGGCTATATCGTCATCCCCCTCATCGCCAAGAAAACGGTGGACCTGGCCCCGGCGCTGGTGCTGGGCATGCAGCTGATCATGGGCATCCTGTTCGGCATCCTGGGCCTGTTCCTGGCCGATCCACTGCTGGCGATGATCAAGGTCATGCTGGAACACCGCGCCCGCAAGAACGATGGCGGGGCCGACGAGGACGAACACCAGGCGGCAAGCGATGCGTAAGTTCCTTTACGGCATCGTCATTGCCCTGCTGCTCGTGCTGGCGGCGCTGTTCGCCTTGCGCCTTTATGGCGAAGACCTGACGCGCATGGCGCTGGTCCCCTCGGTCGAATTCACCGGGCAGGAAGCGCTTGATGCCAACGCCTATGCCGATCCGGGGATGTGGTTCAGCCGCCCCGGCATGGGCGCCCCGGTGGACCCTGCGCGCTGGCAGCCGGCCTATCGCGAAGGGCTGCCGCAGCCGCCGCCGGCCGCACAGGCCGCGCCCCCGCCGCCGTTCGCGGTGTTCTTCGTCCACCCCACCAGCTATTACGAAAGCGCCCGCTGGAACGCGCCGCTGGACGATGCCCAATCGCAGGAATTTGCCCGCATCTTCGTGCGCGGCCTTGGCAGCGCCTTCAACCAGGCCAGCGAGATCTGGGCGCCGCGTTACCGGCAGGCGACCTTCGGCGCCTTCCTCACCGATTCGCCGGATTCGCGCGCGGCCATCGATGCCGCCTACCAGGACGTGGCGCAGGCGTTTGACCTGTTCGTGGCCAGCGTCGATCCGCAGACCCCAATCGTGCTTGCCGGGCACAGCCAGGGCGCGGTGCACGTGCTGCGCCTGCTGCGCGAGAAGGTGGCCGGCACCCCGCTGCTTGGCCGGGTGGCCGCCGTCTATCCGGTCGGCTGGCCAATCTCGGTGACGCATGACCTGCCCGCCCTGCCCCTGCCCGCCTGCGCCGCGCCGGGCCAGCCGGCCTGCCTGTCAAGCTGGGTCAGCTTTGCCAACGATCCGGACCCGGCGATGATGCTGGAGATTTACGGCGCATCGCCGGGGTTTGATGGTCAGCCGCGCGGCAACAGCCCGATCCTGTGCGTCAACCCGCTGACCGGATCGGCCAATGCCGCGGCGGGGATGGCAGCCAACCTCGGCACGCTGGTGCCCAGCGGTGACCTGACCACGGGGGACCTGGTGGCAGGCGCGGTGCCGGCAGCGTGCAATGGGCAAGGCCTGCTGATGATCGGCGACCCGCCGGAGATGGGCGCGCACGTGCTGCCGGGCAACAATTACCACATCTACGACATCCCGTTGTTCTGGGCCAACCTGCGGGCCGACGTGGTGGCCCGCGTGGCGGCGTGGCAGGCTGGCCGCCAGCCGTGACCGCCGTTCCGCTCGTCACCGAGGATGCGCGGGAATTTCGCGCCGCCCTGCCCGATGGCGGGGCGCTGATCGGCATTGACCTTGGCACGCGGACCATCGGCATTGCCACCTGCGATGCGCGCTGGTCCTTCGCCACGCCGGGGAAGACCCTGCCTCGCGGCAAGTTCACCCGCGACAAGGCGCTGATTGCCGAACTGGCGGCAGCACGCGGGGTGAAGGGCCTTGTCATCGGCCTGCCGCTCAACATGGATGGCACCAGCGGGCCGCGCGCGCAGGCCAGCCGCGCCTTTGCCCGCAACCTCGCGTCGGCCCAGATGGGCCTGGGCCTGCCGGTTTTGCTGTGGGACGAACGCTGGTCCACCGCCAGTGCCGAGCGGGACATGATCGCGCAGGACTTCAGCCGCGCCCAGCGGGCGGAGAAGATCGACAGCCACGCGGCCGCGGTGATCCTGCAGGGTGCGATCGACCGGCTGGCCGGCGGAATTCTCTAGGCGAAGGCTTTCCTTCCGCGACCCCGCCGTGCCAGCGCCGGCTCAGGCCGCCAGTTCGCGCCGTCGCCGGGTAGCTTCGGCGGCGATCAGCCTGCTGCCACTGCCTTCCGCCCGCCGCCACAACTCGTCCCGCCCGGCCAGGTCCAGCACCCCCGCCTGCGCCTCCAGCGCCACCAGCCGCATCCGCTGGCTCACGTGGGTGCGGGCGAAATGGTCGGCCAGGTCATGCGCTTCGGCATGGCCCAACCCCACCGCCACGCGCAGGAATATCTCGCTGCCCCCGGCGCTGATAACCCCGGCAATGGTGTCATTCGCCACATCGAAGCGATACTGGTCCAGCCACCCTTGCGCCCCGCCCGCATGCATGATGTTGACCGAAACCGAAAGCGCCTCGGGCGGAAGCTGCGAATGCACGTCCACATGGGCGCGGTAATGCATCAGCTTGCCGGGGCTGAGGGTGGCGCGTTCGATGAAATGCAGGCCCGCCTTCTCGCCCACCACGCCTTCCACGCCCTCGTAGTCATACTCGTAGTAGTCGGAGGCATAGCCCGGCCCGAAATAGCCGACGGTGAGGAAATCGAAGTTGTGGTCGTGCGGCAGTTCGTAACTGAACGCCTTGTGGCCCGATGCGCGGAAGCTGTGTTCGTCCCGGCTGGGCCAGAAGTTGGCGCGCAAGAAATAGTCGCCGCCCATCGGCGAGAGCATTACCACCTGGGCGCCGTAATCGCTCTCCTCGTCCTCCCCGCCGCGGGGGTTCTTGAGCTCGTCGATCATCGCTTCGGCCAGGAAATCACGGTTGGCATTGAGGCGGCGCAGCCAGTACGCGGCGTGCAGCAGGCTTTCCTCCTCTTTCGGGTCGAAGCCGGATGCATCCAGCGCGGCAAGGCAATCGCCCAGCGAACAGGGGGGCTCCTCAGCAAGTTCAATCACGCGGGGCATCGCTGTTCCTCCAGCATCCTGAGTTCAGGATAGGTTTCGATCAGTTGCGCGCGCAGGGCGCCGGCCGGCCCGGCCAGTTCATCCTCCGCCAGCGCGGCAATGGTGCACAGCGTGCCGAACCCCTCCCGCGCATCCAGCGCCAGGCATTCGCGCAGCGCCTGCCAGCGTAGCGAGAGGTCGCGTTCCCGAACGGCCATCCGCGCCAGCACCGGCGCCGCCTCGGTCCGCTGCATCCGTCCCAGCAGGGCCGCCATCATCTCGCGGCGGCTGTTGGCAAGGCTGCCCGAAGCGCGGTGGCGCAGGGTGCCGGTCTGGCGGCAATATTCGCGGCTGGGCCCCGGCGATGCCGCCGTCTGCAACAGGCGCAGGGTGACAAGGCGCCGTTCCACCATGGTGGGCTGCAATGTTTCGCTGGCGCAATCGAACGCCAGCCGCACCCCGCCCTCCAGCATGATCGCCTCCTCGGTGAAGGCCACCTGCTCATGCGGGCCATGAATGCGCAGGATCGTTGCACTCGCCCGCCCGGCCAGCACCGCGTCATAGCGCAGGGTGTCGCTGAAGCTCGCCGCCGGCCAGGCCATATGTCCCGGTTCGCGCGACTGGAGGACCAGCTGGGCGCGGCCGCTCTTGGCCAGCAGCATCGTCGAAGCCCGCCCGTCAAACGCGCTGCGGAAGGGCGGATGGGCCAGCGGATTGGCCTTGATCGCGCCGCAGAAATGGCGGGTGAGCGAGGCCATGACCACTTCCGCCCGGTCGCTGGCGGTGAACAGTTCCTCCAGCGCCGGGCACTGTTCGAGCGTAGCGTCCTCGCCGAAGCGGGCGAAATCGGCCTGGATGGCGGCCACCTGTGCTTCTGCCCGCCAGGCATCGATTGCGGCCTGCATGGCGGCCTGGGCCTGGCGCTGCGGAGTCCTGTTGCTCCGCAGCGCCGCGATTTGGGGGTCCACCCGCATCGGTCTGGGCCCCGTCGTCAGATGATGCCGCCGCCCGGAGGCTGCGACTTGTAGACGATGGTCATCAGCACGATCATGCTGTCATCCTGGCCGCCGCCGGGCGACCGCATCGAACCGAACATGCCGACGAGTTCATGGCCCTTGGCCATCAGCGTGTTGAGATCCGGCAGGCTTGCCAGATCAATCTTGGGAAGCTTCATCCTTGCTCTCCTTCAGGGCGGAACGGAAGTGTTCCTGCCCGCCGCCAGTGGTGGCGGGGAGAGCGCGAGGAGTGAAATTAACTTACTGTAATATGCCTGATATCAATGGCTTGAAAGAAGAACGACGACTGTCATCCCCGCCGGCTCCGGACCATCGAACGGCAAGGCCAGACGGCGCGCATCGGCCCGGGCGCGATTAAGCACCGCTGCCGGGACGGCTGGATCGTGCAGGATGGTATCGGCACTGCCGAGCAGGCGAGCCTGGCGCAGCGTCAGGTCTTCCGGATCATCGCTGGCAAGGGTGATCGTGACACGGCCCACCGGCCCAGCTTCGGCCGCGCCGTCCAGCCATTCCTCCACCCGCAAGTGGGCCCCTTCGGTGAGGGGATCGAGCGCCCCACCCGCTGTCAGCGCGGCATCCAGCGCCTGTCGCCGGTCCGCACCGGACGGCCAGCGTTGCCGGATACGGCCGCGCAAGGCATCAAGCCGCGAAGCAAGCGCCCCCAGCTCCTGCGGCAGCAGCGCTTCCAGCCTGAGGCGCAGCTGCTTGGCAAGGCCGGCCGATACGCCAGAGGTGCCGATGGCCACCAGTACCGGATCGCGTTCCAGGATGCTGGGGGTGGTGAAATCGCACAGCTCAGGCCGGTCCACCACGTTGACCAGCAACCCGGCACAGCGCGCACGGATGGCATCGCTCTCGCACATGGCGGCATCGTCATGCGCAATGAAGGCGAGGCGCGCGCCGCGATCGATGCCTTCGGCCAGATCGCCGATCACTTCGGCCCCGGCGCGTTCAACAAGCCGGCGCTTGGGCTCCGCCATCCCGCCCTCCCCCAGCACCACCACCGGCTGGCCGGCGAGGCGGTGGAACAGGGGAAGGCTGCGCATGGCTGTCAGCGCCTCAGGCGAGCCAGTCAGGCACGCGTTCGGCCGCGGTGATCTCGGCGGGCAGGATGCGGTCGGCAACGCTCGCCACCTTGTCCCCGTCCACCATGACCTCTGCCACGAAGCCGCGCGAATTGTAGCTGCTGGCCATCGTCGCGCCATAAGCGCCCGCGGTGCGGAAGATCGCGAGGTCGCCCCGCTCCATCGCGTCGATCGGCCGCTCCATGGCGAAGGTATCGCCGGTTTCGCAGATCGGGCCGACGATATTGGCCACCATCTTCTCGCCCGATGGCTTCACGGCATCGAAATCATGCCACGAGCCATAGAGCGCGGGACGGGCCAGGTCGTTCATCGCCGCATCGACGATGACGAACGGGGTGCGGTTGCCGTTGCGCTTCACCCGCACCACGCGGGTCAGCAGCACGCCGGCATTGCCCGCGATCACGCGCCCCGGCTCGAACATCAGGGTCACATCCCAGCCACGGGTGACGCGCGCGACCATGGCGCCGTATTCCGCCGGGCTCGGCATCACTTCGCCCGCGCGGTACGGCACGCCAAGGCCGCCGCCGAGGTCCACGTGCGTGACGCTGCCACCGTGGTTGCGGATCTGCTGCAGGATCGCGCCGATCTTCTCGAATGCCAGCTCCAGCGGGCGCAGGTCGGACAGCTGGCTGCCGATGTGGACAGCCAGGCCGCGCATCTCCAGCCCCGGCAGGGCGGCCAGGCGCAGGTACATGGCCACCGCCAGGTCAATCGGCACGCCGAACTTGTTGTCCGCCTTGCCGGTGGAAATCTTCTCGTGCGTGCCGGCATCGATATCCGGGTTCACACGCAGGGCGCAGCGGGCAACCTTGCCACGGGCGGCGGCGAGCTGAGCCAGCTCGATACCCTCTTCCTCGCTCTCGAGGTTGAACTGGCCGATGTCCTGCTCCAGGCCCATGACCAGCTCCCCCTCGGTCTTGCCGACGCCGGAGAAGACGATGTCGGCAGCCGGCATCCCGGCGGCCAGCGCACGGGCCATCTCCCCGCCCGAAACCACGTCCGCGCCGAAGCCTTCGCGCTGCATCACGCGCAGCACGGCGAGGTTGGGATTGCTCTTTACCGCAAAGGCCAGGTGGGGCTTTTTCTCCAGCCCGGCCAGCGCCTCGGCAAACACGCGCGCGTGGCGTTCCAGCGTGGCGCGGGAATAGATGTAGACGGGCGTGCCGAACTCATCGGCAATACGCGTCATCGGCACGTCTTCGGCGTAAAGCTCGCCGTTACGGATCTGGAAATGGTCCATCGGTATCTGGTCAACCTTCGGGCGGGAGATCGAACGGATCGTCCTCGCGTTCTTCGGATTCGCTGCGCAGTTCCACACTGCGTTCGGGCACGGCCTGCGGATCGCTGCGCAGCAGGCGCGCGGAAGTGGCCGGTTCGTCCGCGCCATAAGGCACGGGCGCCGGGGCCATGGTGGCTGTGCGTTCAAGATCACCCACGCGCCCGCAGGCGGCAACAAGCAGCAGCACGGGCAGCAGGATCAGGCCGCGGCGCATCATTGCTTCTCCAGTTCAGCCCTGGCTTCGGCCACGCGGGCCTTGACCTGGGCGGGAGCCGTGCCGCCGTAGCTGTTGCGAGCGTCGACCGAGGCTTCCACCGACAAGGCGGCGAACACGCGCTCGTCCACGCGGGGATCGATCGCCTGCAGGTCCGCCAGCGGCAGTTCGTCCAATGCCACCCCGCGGCTTTCGGCAAGCTTTACCGCCGCGCCGGTGATGTGGTGCGCTTCGCGGAAGGGAATGCCGGCCTGCCGCACCAGCCAGTCGGCCAGGTCGGTCGCCGTGGCATAACCGAGCTCTGCCGCCTGGCGCATCCGGTCAGTGCGGAAGGTGCTGCCTTCCACCATCCCGGTCATCGCGGCGATGGAGAGGCCGAGCAGGTTGGCCGCTTCGAAAACCGGCGGCTTATCGTCCTGCATGTCCTTGGAATAGGCCAGCGGCAGGCCCTTCATCGTCACCATCAGGCTCGTGAGGCAGCCGACGATACGGCCCGCATGGCCGCGCACCAGTTCCGCCGCATCGGGGTTTTTCTTCTGCGGCATGATGGAAGAGCCGGTGGAGAGGCTGTCCGCCATGCGCACGAAGCCGAACGGCTGGCTGGCCCAGATCACGAATTCTTCCGCTAGGCGCGAAAGGTGCAGGCTGCACTGCGCGGCGGCCTGCAGGTAATCCAGCGCGAAATCGCGGTCCGATACGGCATCGAGGCTGTTGCGCGTGGGGCCATCGAAACCCAGCGCGGCCGCCGTCATCTGCCGGTCGATCGGGAAGCCAGTGCCGGCCAGCGCCGCGCTGCCCAGCGGGTTCTGGTTCATCCTCACCCGCGCATCGGCAAAGCGGCTGCGATCGCGCGCGATCATCTCGTAATAGGCCATCAGGTGATGGCCCAGCGTCACCGGCTGCGCGGTCTGCAAGTGGGTGAAGCCGGGCATGATGCTTGTCGCATGGGCATCGGCCTGCGCCACCAGCGCGGCCTGCAGGCTTTTGAGGCCGGCGTCGACCTGGTCGATCGCATCGCGCACCCACAGGCGGAAATCGGTTGCCACCTGATCGTTGCGGCTGCGCGCAGTGTGCAGGCGCCCTGCCGCCGGGCCGATCAGTTCGGCTAGGCGGCTTTCGGTGGTCATGTGAATGTCTTCAAGGTCCCAGTTTTCGGGCACGCCATTGGCTTCGTATTCACCGGCGATGTGTTCCAGCCCGCCAAGGATCGCCTCCGCATCGGCCTGGGTCACGATGCCGCAGGCGGCCAGCATGGCCACATGTGCGCGGCTGGCCATGATATCCTGCCGCCACAGCGCCTTGTCGAACGGGATCGAGGCGTTAATTTCACGCATGATGGCAGACGGGCCTTCCGCGAAGCGCCCGCCCCACATGGCATTGGAGGCATTACCCTTGGTCAAACTGGCATTCCGTTTCGTCAATCCGGCCCTGCTCGCAGCACCCGTGCTGGCCCTGGCCCTGAGCGGCTGCGATACGCAGGAAGGCGAGAGCGCGCAAGGCGGGGAAGAAGTTGCCGCAGAAACCGAAACCCGCGCCTTTACCGGCTTCGTTGACCGCACCTTCGCCGGCGATGCCATGCCGCAGGTCACCATCACCGATCCCGCCGGCGCCACGCTGGCGCTGGGCGAAGGCAAGGACGTGGGCCGGGGCAAGCCGGTGCTGCTGAACCTCTGGGCCACCTGGTGCGCGCCGTGCGTGGTGGAAATGCCGCTGCTGGACGACCTGGCCGGCGAAATGGAAGGCAAGGTTGCCGTGATGACGGTGAGCGAGGACCTGGAAGGCGCCAACGCGGTAACCCCGTTCTTCGCCGAAAAGGGTTATCGCAACCTGCCGCAGTGGATGGACCCCAACAATGACCTCGCTTTCGCCTTCGGCGGCGGCGGCGTGTTGCCGCTGACCATCATGTACGATGCACAGGGCAAGGAGCTGTGGCGGGTGATCGGCGCCTACGACTGGTCCAGCGAGGAAGCCCGTGCCCTCGTGGCGGAGGCTGCCGGCGGCTGAGCGCGCCAGTCGTCCCCGCGCTGGCGACAACTGTGCACGGCGGCCGCCGGTGCATTGCCAAGCGCTTACGGGAATGAAATGATTAGCCATGGAAAGGGCTTTGGTCGCCCTGGCCGCTTGGGAGAGTGACACTGGTGGATTGGGGACTTCTGGCCGGATCGGCGGGTCCGCGCATGCGGTTGCTGCGCAATCACCTGCAAGCGCGCTCAATCGCGGCATCGGAACCCTTCGGCCTGCCGCTGGGATCGCTGACAGTGATGTCGCTGATTTCAGGCAACCCGGGCAGTTCGCAGAAGCAGCTGGCCGATTGGGCGGGAATCACCGGGCCGGGCCTCGTCGGGATCGTCGATGACCTCGAAAGGCGGGGTCTTGTCACCCGTATCCGCTCCAAGGAAGACCGGCGGCGCAACATGCTCGTGCTGACCGAGGCGGGGCACCAGCAGATGACCACGATGTTCGCCACGGTGACCGAGATTGAAGCCCCGCTGCGCGATGCGCTGGGGCCGGAGGACATGGCGCGCTTCGTCGCCTTGCTGGACAAGGCCATTGCCGCGCTGAAGCCGGAACAGTCCTGACACACCTCGCCACCAAAAATGATTTGATTAAATAATCATTCATACGCTAACAACATTTCCCGAGGCCATTTGGCGATGGGGGGAGAACAGCGTGAACAAGCATCTTCTGCTGCTGGCGGCTGCCTGCTGTGCGGCCCCGGTCCTGACCGCTTCGGCGCAAGGGTCAGGCAGCGTGGCCGCAGATTGGCCGCGCTATGCCCGGGACGATGCCGGCACGCGCTTTTCCCCGCTGGACCAGATTACCACGGCCAACGTGGGGCAGTTGCAGCAGGCGTGGTCGTTCCGCCTCCGGCCGGATGGCGGCGCGGCGCTGCTGGGCGGCACCGTGCCAGTCGTGATCGACGGCGTGATGTACCTGCCACTGGGCAATGCGGTTGTGGCGCTGGAAGCGCACACCGGGCGCGAACTGTGGCGGCACGAGGCGCAGGGCGGGCTGGTGCGCCGCGCCGTATCCTGGTGGCCGGGGGACGGGCGGCACCGTGCGCGCCTGTTCTATTCCTTCGGCAGCGGCATCCGCGCACTGGATCCGCGGACCGGGCGGGTCGACACCAGTTTTGGCACCAACGGCGAAATCGCGTTTGACGGCACGCCCTACGGCTACCCGCCCAGCATCTTCGGCAACGTGATGGTGATTGGCGCCAGCACGGCGGAAATGCCGCGCGGCCCCAGTGGCAACACCCGCGCCTATGACGCGGTGACAGGGGCCAGGCTGTGGGAGTTCAACTCCGTGCCCCGGCCCGGCGAGGTGGGGCATGAAACGTGGGAGGGGGATAGCTGGGAAGGCCGGTCCGGCACCAACATGTGGATCTGGTACACTACGGCGGACCTGGCCACCAACACCGTCTACATCACACTCGGCAGCCCCAGCCCCAACTATTACGGCGGGGACCGGCCGGGGGCCAACCTGTTCGGCAATTCCATCGTGGCGCTGGACCTGCAGACCGGCGCCTACAAGTGGCACTTCCAGACCATTCATCACGACCTGTGGGACTGGGACCTGCCGGCCCCACCCGTGCTGCTGGACGTGACGGTGGACGGACAGACCATCCCCGCCCTCGCAGGAACGGGCAAGCCGGGCCTGATGTACATCCTTGACCGGCGAACGGGCGAGCCCATCCATGGCGTGAACGAGATGATCGTGGCGCCGGGCGACGTGCCGGGTGAGTGGTATTCGCCCACCCAGCCCATCCCCGTTGCCCCGCGCCCGCTCAGCCGGATGCACTGGGATCCTTCGGACGTGGTGACGGCGGGGGATACCAACGCGGAACACGCCGCCGCCTGCCGCGCCCTGCTGGACAGCTATGGCGGCAGCTTCTTCAACGCCGGGCCGTTCACCCCGTTCCTGCTCCACCGCGAGGGCGATCCCCCGCGCGCGTCGATCAACCTGCCGCACAATGGCGGCTCCAACTGGGGCGGCAGCGCGGTGGACCCACGGCGCGGCGTGGTCTTCGTCAACACCAGCGAAAGCGGCTCGATCGGCTGGATCGAGGAACGCCGCCCCGATGGCGATTATGGCCGGGGCACTGCCGCCAGTACCCAGCGGTATGACCGGGGCAGCCTCAGCGGGCCGGGGGCCTATTCGTCATTTTCCGCCAGCTTCACCGCCGCCGATGGCCGGCGCGTCACCCTGCCGTGCATCCGCCCCCCCTGGGGACACCTGAACGCCGTGGATGCCAACTCGGGCGAGGTGCTGTGGTCGGCCCCGCTGGGCACGAGCCCGGACCTGCCCGAAGGGCGGCAGGACACCGGCAGCGACAACACCTTTGGCGGCCCCATCGTCACCGCCGGCGGCCTGGTCTTCATCGGCGCCACGCGCGATGCCGTGCTGCGCGCGTTCGATGCCGCCACTGGCCAGGTGCTGTGGAGCGAACAGCTCCCCTATGCGGCGCAAACGGTGCCGATCACCTATCGCGGGCGAGACGGACGGCAGTACGTCTCCGTCGTCGCCACCGGGGCCCCCAACGGCCCCGCGCCCCGCGGCGAGGATGGCCGACCGCTGAATGGCGAGGCGCTGATAACCTTCGCCGTGCCCCGCCAGAACTGACCAACGGAGACATGCCATGATCGGCAGGATTGCCATTTCACTGGGTGCGGCGCTGCTGGCCACCAGCGCGCTTGCCCAGGCCCCTGCCGAGCAGGACCTGACCGTCCTTCCGCCGGTGCCCAACGATTACCAGCCGCCGCGCACATCCTGGGGCGACCCCGATTTTCGCGGCACCTGGCCGATCGATCACCTGAACGGCCTGCCGCTGCAACGCACGCCGGAGCAGGGAGACCGCCACTTCCTGACCGAGGAGGAATATGCCGCGCGCCAGCAGCGCATCGACCAGCTTGCCGCACGGTACGAGAACGAGGATTCAAACGATTCCATTGGCCAGGGCCACTGGGTGGAAATGGGCGACGGCAGCCGGCGCACATCGCTGTTGGTGCTGCCGCAGAATGGCCGCCTGCCGCCGATGACCGAGGAAGGGCTGCGCCTGTCTGCGGCCATGCGATCCAGCTGGCGGACCGGGCAGGACTACGACACATGGACCGATTTCGACAGCTGGGACCGCTGCATAACCCGCGGGGTGCCAGCCTCGATGATGCCGATGATGTACAACAACGGCCTGCGCATCTTCCAGTCGCCGGGGATCGTCGCCATTCAGATGGAAATGATCCACGAAGTGCGGGTAATCCCTGTCGATGGTCGCCCGCCGCTGCCCGTGCAGATCGGCAACTGGCTGGGTGAAAGCCGTGGCCACTGGGAAGATGCCAATACGCTGGTGGTGGAAACGACCAATTTCCGCCCCGGGGCATCGGCCACCAATATCGTCACCTCCGGCTCGCCACCGGCCAACGATACGCCCACCAGCCCGCAGGCAAAGCTGGTGGAACGCTTCACGATGACCGGCCCGGATTCGATCGTTTACGAGACGGTCTATACCGATCCTGTCGTTTTCACCGCGCCATGGGGGGCGCGGCTGGATTGGCAGCGCAACGACGATTACGAGTTTTTCGAATACGCCTGCCATGAAGGCAATGTGCAGGTGCGCAACTATATTACCGCCTCTCGCGCGGCCCGGGCGGCGGCACAGGCCGCAGCTATGCCCCCGGCCCCTTGATCGCGCCGCCAGCGCGGAAAAGGCCACTGCAGATAAGGAAGGCCCGGATCGCTGTGCGGTCCGGGCCTTTCCGCTTTCCACGGGAGGAAAGCCCCCCGCCGGCGGTTCCGGTCAGCGGTTACTGGACCCGTTGGATGCGAAGTGCCCGCTGGCCGTTGAAGTGCAGGTAGAAGCTGCCCAGCGCACCGCGTTCCAGCCGCACGGCCTGCCCGCGTCGGGGCATGTCATAACCGAAGCTGGCCGCATCCACGAACCGCCAATGCCCGCCATCGGCCAGGGTCAGCACGGCAATGCCGGGCTGCAGTTCCCGTATGGCGGTGACAGCCAGTTCGACCGCATCCACCTGCCGCGCACGATGCGCATCCCGCGCTTGGGGCAAGGTCTCGGCTCCGAAACCGCCAGCGGGCCGGGTCGCGAGCGGAGTGGTCAGCGGCGCGGCTGATGTCCGTGCCTCACCGGCGCTCGCCACCGTGTTGTCATAGCAGGCCACCCGGGCCGGCACCTCGGCGATCATGGCACAGGCGCGCATGATGGTGACGATGGTGCGGTAATCCTCCGCCGATTCCTGCGCCTTGAGCGGCATGCCGGTGAGGAGTGCAAGTGCCGTCCCGACCGCCGCCCGCGTTCTCAATCGCCGCTTGTCCATTGGTTATCCTTTGCGCCTTGGCGGTGGATCCCGAGTTTGGGAGCAGGATCCACCGCCTTCGTTGCCCCGCCTGCCGAGAGAGCCTGCAGGCGGAAGGGGGCATCAGAAGTTGACGCTGGCGCCGATGAAGAACCGGCGGCCCAGCACGTCGTAGTTGCCGGCATCGATGGAACCGCCTGCCAGTCGGCCGCTACCCGGCACGGCGGAGGTATCCACGCCGGAGATCGGCGGGGCCATGTCGAACAGGTTGTCCACCCCGAAGCGCAGGTCCACCGCGTCGTTCACCCGGTAGCGGCCGGTGAGCGAGAACAGGTCGTAAGCGGCAGTCGGGGCAATAGTGCTGTTGGTGGTTACGGTCGTGATGTGGTTCAGGCGCGGCAGGTGCCGCCACTGCAGCCCCAGGCCAAAATCGCCCACATTGTAATTCAGGCGGCTGAACAGCTTCCACCGATAGGATCCGGAATTCACACCCACTTCGTTGTTCGGCGGGCCGGATGTGCCGGCATAGTCCGTCAGCGGGATGACGAACTGGTCCGGCGTGGTGGCGAATTCGAACAGGTAGGTGAAGTTGCTGTTCAGCGAGATACTGCCCGGAATGCCGATGCCGGCGTCCTCGAAATCGAGGCCCCAGTCCACCTGGATATCGAGCCCGGAGGTCTGGACCTGCCCCAGGTTGGAGAAGGCCACGCCGATAAGCTGGGTTTCGCCGGTGCTCTGGTCGCGCTGGATGCGCTGGCACGCATCGTTCAGCGTATAGGTGGGATTGAAGATCGCGCTGAAGCATTGACGGTAGACCGAGTCCACGCCCTGCAGGGCAATGCCATCCTTCAGCGCGATGTTGTAGTAATCCGCCGTGAACCGCAGTCGCGAGAGCCAAGGGTTTTCAAATGGCGAGGAAACCACCGCGCCCACCGTCCAGGTGCTGGCGGTTTCCGGCTCCAGCGATGCGGCGCCTGACGAAAGCGAGGAGATGAACACGCCGCCCTGGTTGTTGCCATAGACGCGGCCATCGCGGTAGTACTGGGCCGAACCTTCCGTACCCATCATCTGGCGGCACAGTGTTTCCACCTTCGCGGCGTCCGGGTTGACGGCCGCATTGGCGGAGTAATTGCCGTAACCGAAGGGCGAGACGGTGCTCCCGCGGGAGCAGGCATCGCCATCCGCGCCCAGCACCAGCGTCTGCGTGCGGGCGGTGAACACTTCGCCCAGGTTCGGCGCGCGCACGGCCCGCTGGTAACCGCCGCGGAAACGGAACCAGTCTGTCACCGCCCATTCGGCGTTGATCTTCCAGGTGCTGTCCGTGCCGGTACTGCTGTAATCCGAGATGCGGTAACCGAGTTCGAGGTTGAATTCCTCGATCGCGGGCAGGTTGGCGAGCACCGGAACCAGCACCTCGCCATAGGCTTCGCGCACGGTGATCTTGCCTGCAGTGCTGGCCTGCGGAAAAATCCCGTTCACCGATTCATAGAAGGTGGAACCTTCGACCGAAGAGCTGTCCGCATGGAAGGCCATGGAATTGCTGCGGATGCCCGCACCCACGGCAAAGCGCAGTTCGCCGTAAGGCAGTTCGAACAGGCCGCCCTGCAGGTTGGCTTCGGCCAGTTGCTGGCGCAGGCGGTTCTCCACCTGCGCATCGATCCGCACGGCAAGGCCGCAATCCTCGGAATAGACCTGCGAGGTGTTGAACGGGCTGATACCCGTGGTGCAGCTTGCCGTCGCGCCGTTGCGGTTGGCGCCGGGGAACACGTTGTTGCCCTGCGTACGGAAGTTGCGGCCATAGTTGGGCGCCTGCACGATGGTGCGGAACTGCTCGGCGGAGAAGAAGCCGAAGGTGTCGGTCTTGGCGATCGTTTCGCCGTAGGAGCCGGTTACGTCCCAGGTCCAGTCCAGTCCCGGTACGGTCCCTTCGAACCCGGCCAGCATCTGGAAGGTGGTGACGTAGTTGTTGGTATACCGCCGGGCGATTGACGTGGGGACGATGTTGGCCTGCCACGGCGCGGTGCTGTTGGTGCGGCTGTTCAGCAGTGTGGCCACCTGGTCGGGCACCGGGAACACTTGCCGGTTGGTGCAGCCACCCACGTCCGGGCACGACAGGCCATAGCGCCCGCCCGCGAGATAATCCGGGTGGGTGTTGCCATTCGCGAGCACGGATGACGGGATGCCGAAGGTCGAATTGCCCGTGTAGATGTTGTTATCATACGGGATCAGCACCCCGAACGATCCGAGCGCCACGGTGTTGAGGCTCAGCGTGCGTGTCTGTGTGCGGGCGAAATTGCCCTGGCTGACGAAGCGGATATCGTCGGTGATGTCGTATTCACCCTTGGCGAAGAACGAATAGCGTTCCTGCGGAGTGGAAAGGAGCTGCTCCTCGTTGTTCTGGGCCAGCTGACCATTGGCAAGGATCTTCTGGCTGAGGCCATCCACTTCCCCCTGGTAGCCGTAGAACAGCGGCACGTACTGGCCGGTGGTGGCCGGTGCCACCGCCACAAGCCGGGTGGAGGTGTTGATGAACAGCGAGCCATTGTCGTTCAGGTAGACCGACGATGTCCGCGGGATGTTGACGTTCTGGCCGTTGACCGTGGCTGGCGCGCCGGCCGCGCGGAACAAATCGTTGAGCGCCGCCTGGCTCGGCTGGTACGCGCCTGCCGATCCGCCCGGAAGCGTCGGGAAGGACACGAAGTTCTCGTTGAGGAAAAACTCCGATCCGGCCACGTTGGGGTCGCGCGCCAGCGCTTCGTACCACGGTCGGTCAAGCCGCAGGATGGCCTCGCGGCTGTAGTGTTCCAGCCCCAGCATCACATTGCCGCGCCCGCCGTCCAGCGTGGCGCCGACAACGGCGGAAATGCGGTACTCATCACCATCGCCGCGCTCGGACATGCCATACTGGGCATCCACGGCGAGGCCGGTGAAGTTGTCCTTGAGAATGAAGTTGACCACGCCGCCCACGGCATCGGCACCGTAAGTGGACGATGCGCCACCAGAAATCACTTCCACGCGCTGCACTGCGGCGGAAGGGATGGAATTGATATCCACCACGCCCGCGCCGTTAACCGGCGTCCCGCGCCTGCCATCAATCAGCACCAGGTTGCGGTTGGAACCCAACTGGCGAAGGCTGATTGTCGACACGCCGATTGTGGTATTGGCATTGGCCTGGAAGTTCTCGGTCGCGAATTGGGTTAGCGCCGGAGTGAACTGCGGCAGCTTGTTGAGGTTGGCCTCCAGGTTGACCTGGCTGGTCTCCTCGATCAGCGCGGAATCCACCGTCACGATCGGGCTTGTCGCCGTGTAGTCGCGCCGGGCAATACGCGAACCAGTCACCACGATCCGGTCCTCCGCCGCCCGCGTGCTGGCCCCCGCGTCCGGAACCTGCGCCGCAGGTCCGCCGGCGGATTGCGCCGCTGCGGGAAAGGCGACGCAGGCAACAGCCGCACCTCCCGCCAGCAGCCAGCCCTTGGCAAATCCGTTCCTGAACGTCCTCATTTTCCCATTCTCCCCCAGTGCCCCCGCTTGCCTTGTGGCCAAAAGCGAACAGTCGTTTTTTCCGAAAATCATATCTCTGGACATTCGTTTTTCTGATAATGACTTATAATGCAATGATTCGTTTGCTTGCTATTGTGATACGAACGTTTTTGCGGGCGATCAGGTATGATCCGCGCGCGCAGGCCCTGGGCGGTTTGCCATGAAGCGCCATCGCGATTGCCGTCGCCTGATCGGCCGGCCGGGCCTGCCGCTGCAACCGGGCCTGACATGGCCGACTTCGCCGCTGCGGGCCAAATACATGACCGACGCGCCGCCCTGCGACCGCAGTTGACCTGCGCGCCAAACCGGCTAGAGGCTCGTCCCTCGCAAGGCACACGGTGCCCGCGGGGCGGTTAGCTCAGTTGGTAGAGCATCTCGTTTACACCGAGAGGGTCAGCGGTTCGAGCCCGTTACCGCCCACCACGCATCAATTTATCCTTTAAACCCAGCGGTTTAAGAGGATTTTATGTGCGATTTCGTGCCGATATTTCCGAGCGATGCACGTAAAATCAGCACCTTGGCAATCAGCGTCAGGAACAAAGACAGCGCCACTCACCTGCTCAAAAAGGCGCGGGGCGCTGGCGATGTGCGCGCGGGCGTTAATCAGTGCCCGGCGCCGGGATCGAGCGCCTTTTTCGGTCGGGGAGCCAACCAGATCGAGAGCGCAGCCAGCACGAACAGGGCGAAGGTGAGCCCGAATACATGAAGCGCCGATCCGGTAAGTGCCTGCATTTCGACCATGCGATCAATAGCAGCGAAGCCCTGGTCCTGGCTCAGGCCGTAGCCCTGCATCATCACCGCGGTGCCCTGCACATCATTCATGCCCTGCACCATCTCCGCGCGCTGGATGCGGCCATTGTCGGTCCAGAGTGTCGAGGCAAGCGCAGTCGCGACGGCTCCCGCTATCGTCCGGCTGAAGGTGATGATCCCGGCTGCTGATGCGACCTGATCGGGTCGCACCGCAGCGATCGACAGCGCCGTCAACCCGACGAAGAAGAACGGCATCCCGATCCCCTGGAGGAGTTGCGGAACCGCAAGCGCCCAGAAAGAGGAATCCGTATTCCAGTCAAGCCGCAGCAAGGTGGTGAAACCAAGCCACAGGACTCCCAGGCAGACCGTCAGGCGCACGTCGACCCGATTCAGCAGCAAGGCCGCAAGTGGGGCTACCAGGATCGCCAGAACGCCCTGAAAACCGGTGACGAGCCCGGCATCGGACGCGGTGTAGCCCAGCACCTGCTGCATCCACAGGGGCACCAGCACCACCGAAGCAAAGAAGGCCGCAAAGCCGAGCGATACGGCCAGGGTGGACACCGCCAGCGTTCGATCCGTCAGCAGCCGGATGTTCACCACGGGATCGGGTTCATACCATTCCCAGACCACGAAAGCGGCAAAGCCGATTACGGCGATAATCGCCATTGCCACGACCAGGTCGGAATTGAACCAGTCATGCTCCCGGCCCGTTTCCAGCATGATCTGGAAGGCGCTGACCCAGATGATCAACAACGCCAGGCCAACCTTGTCCAGCGGGGGTCGGGCAATGGCGGTCTCATAGCGGCCAAGGCTGCGGAGGAAGATGAACAGACAAAAGACAATCACCGGAAGGTTGATGAAAAAGATCCAGTGCCAGCTCCAGTTGTCGCTGATCCAGCCGCCGAGGATGGGGCCGAAGATCGGTGCCGCAATCGTGGTGGTAGCCCACAGGCCCATGGCCATCGGCACCTTCTCGGGCGGAAAGATGCGGGTCAGGATGGTCTGGGTCAGCGGCATGATCGGCCCGCCCGAAAGACCCTGGAAAACACGGGCGATTACCAGCATCTCGATCGATGACGATATACCGCACAGGAAGGATGCCAGGCCAAATCCGCCGACACAAAGTATGAGCATGCGCACAGTCCCGAACCGGGAGGCCAACCAGCCTGTAAGCGGAACGGTTATCGCCTCGGCCACGGCATAGGAGGTGAGCACCCACAGCCCCTGGCTTGGCGAAACGGCAAGGCCGCCCGAGATGTGCGGCACCGATACGTTGGCAATGGTGATGTCGAGAACGACGACAAAGTTGCACAGGGCCAGCGCAAAGGCTGCCAGAAACAGGGCCACGCCGGTCAGCGGCAAAGGTGCCGACACGCCGCCGGAGCCGGCAGATTGACCGCTTGTCGCCACCGCCTCAGTCCTTCGTGTTGATCTCGGCATGCATCGAGGCGCCGACGGGAAGCGGGTGCTGCGTGAGTTCGGCCGGATCGAGCGCGATGCGCACCGGGATGCGCTGCACGACCTTCACCCAGTTGCCGGTGGCATTTTGCGCGGGGATCAGCGCGGTTGCCGCGCCGGAGGCGGCGCCAAGCCCGATAACCCTGCCGCGAAACTCGACTCCCGAACCGTAGAAGTCCGACGTCAGCCGGACGTTTTGCCCAATCTTCACGTCACTCAGCTGCGTTTCCCGGAAATTGGCATCGACATAGACCTGCGCGAGCGGGACGATCCGCATGAGCGGCGAGCCGGGCGCGACCTGCTGACCGACCTGAACCTGCCGCTGGGATATCACCCCTGCCACGGGTGCGCGGATGATGGTGCGCTCAAGCATCAGACGGGCAGCGTCGAGCCGGGCTTGCGCGGCCACTACATCGGGATCGGCTTCGATGCTCCCCACACCGGTGATGACCGCAATGGCTTCGGCGCTGCCGGAAGCCGCCGCGCGCCCCGCCTCGGCAGCCCGAAGCGCGCTGCGCGCCGCTTCGACATTGGCACGCGCGGCGGCGGCGGTGGTGCGGGCCTGCGCCAGTTCCTCGCCGGCCACAGCCCCGGACGCAGCCAGCCCCTCGCGTCGGGCAATGGCATCATTGGCCCGCCGCAGATCCTCCTCTGCCGAGGCCAGACGCGCCCGTGCCTGGGAAATTTCCGCGCTTGCCCCGGCAACACGCGCAAACTCGCTGCGGCCATTGGCTTGGGCCTGCAGGAACCGTTGGCGTGCCTGACGCAAGGCCGCTTCGGCCGCGGCCAGTTCGGCGCGGGCGTCCGCATCGTCCAGGCGCACGAGGATGTCCCCGGCCGACACTTCCTGCGTTTCCGAAACCCGCACTTCCACCACAGCCGCAGCGATGCGCGGCGTAATTACCGCGCTGTCCGCACCGACATAGGCGTTTTCGGTGCTGACGATCCCGCGCTGGAACAGGAAATGCCAGCCCGCCCAGGCGGCAGCGAGGAGAGCGATGATGAGGCCAAGACGGATCAGCGCGGTCTTGCGGCGACCGGTCGCGGGCGCATCATCCTGGGCGGCGGCCATGTCGGGCGTAGCGGAGGTGTTCATCGTTCAAGTTCCGATGTGCTGGCCGGATCCGCCATGAATCCGCCGCCAAGAGCGACGGCAAGCGCGGCATCGGCTTGGTGATTGCGATTGTTGAGCGCGACAAGCGCGGCCCTCGTGGCGATCAGTTCGCGCTCTGCTGCAAGCACGCTGCGACGGTCGACAAGCCCTGCTGCAAATTGCTCGCTCGCCACGGATAGGTTGGCCCGCGCCCCTTGCTCTGCGCGCAGGGCGGCGCGGATCTGCTCGGCCAGGCTACGCTTGGTTGTCACCGCGTCGGCAACCTGCCGGACAGCGCCGATCAGCACCGCATTGTACTGGGAGACGGCCTCGTCATATTCGGCCCGGGCCGCACGATAGCCGGCCCGCGCCGCACCGCCATCGAACAGGGGCAGGCGCAGTGCTGGCCCGACGTTGGCTATCAATGAAGAACCGGAAAAAAGGCTGCCGAGGCCGATGGCCTCTAGCCCGACAAGGCCGGCAAGATTGATATCGGGGTAGAAGTCTGCCCGGGCCACACCAATGCCCGCCGCGGCGCTTTCAGCACGCAGCCGGGCAGCGATCAGGTCGGCCCGGCGACCGACCAGATCGAGGGGCAGATTGGCCGGCAAGGCAAGCGAGCGGGGCTCGGCCAGCGCCGGCCGTACAATGGCCAGGCCACGCTCCGGGCCGGCCCCGGCCAGCGCGGCCAGTGTGTTGCGGGAAAGTGCGATGGCCTCGTCGATGGCCGCCAAATCAAGCTCGGCACGACTGACCTGAATTTCCGCGCGGCTTGCTGCGGCACTATTCTCAAGCCCCTGCGCGGCGCGCGCCGCGATCAGGGCCTGTTCCTGCCGGGCATTGTCCAGCGCCGCCTCGGCCAGGTCCCGACGGGCAAACAACTGGTCAAGATCGACATATGCGGCAACGATAGCCGAGACGAGAAGCAGCCGGGCCTGTGCAAGGTCGGCCTGAGCCGCTTGCGCGGCGGAGGTTGCCGCGGCCAGCGCGGAACGCTTGCGGCCCCATAGATCGAGATCGAACTCGGCCAGGGCGGCAATCCGGCCCCGGCTCAGCAGATCGCCAGGGATCAGACCGGGCGGAAAGCCCTGGTTCTGGCTGATCCGGACCCCGGCGCCGCTGGCCTCCGCCGCCACGGTCGGCCGCAGCGCGGCCTGCGCCTGATCCTGAAACGCCGCTGCGCGCCGTGCCCGCGCTGCGGCCCCGGCGAGATCGGGAGAAGCGGCAAGAGCCTCAACCACCAGCTGGTCAAGCCCCGGGTCGTTCAGCATCAGCCACCAGCGTTCGGTCGGGAAATCTCCGTCGTCCGCCGCAAGCACGGCAGCACCGGTCAATTCCGCCGGATCGCGCATGGCCGGCGGGGCGTCCAGCTGCGGCAGCGACGCGCAGCCGGAAAGCACCAGCCCCATCATCATAATCGGAGTCCGCATCAATGCCCTGCCGTACTGCCCGGTATCATCGACGGCGACCTGAACGGGAGGAAGGCGGTTGTCAACCTAAATGATACCGCGTAGTATCATTTGGTGAGAAAAATCGAAACCAAGGGCAGCACGGCGCGCAAGGCGGCCATCATTGCGGTGGCGCGAGAACTGTTTCTCTCGCAGGGCTATGACGCAGTGTCGATGTCGGCGATTGCCGCGCGGGTCGGTGGATCGAAAACCACCTTGTGGTCGCATTTTCATGGCAAGCCCGCCTTGTTCATGGCAGTGGCCGAGGATCTCATCAACGAATATGCCGAGCATATCAATCTCGCGCTGGTCCGCGATCGGCCTCTGGATGAAGCGCTCAGTCAGTTCGGACGCCATCTGCTCGCCGCGCTGATGTCGGAACCGATGACGGCACTGATGCGCATCGTGACCGGCGAGGCTCATGGCATTCCCGGACTTGGCGCCATGTTTCACGAACAGGGACTGGCCCGCGGCTGGCGCATCATGGCGCAATATTTTGCCGATCTTCAGCAAGTCGGGCGCATCAGATCCGATGCCGATTGCATGCGCGCGGCACAGCACTTTATCGCGCTGTGCCAATCGGGTTGTTATCAGGTGTTCATGGCGCAAGGCACAGGCACGCCCGATGCCCAGGCGATCGCGGATGATGTCGAGGCGGCAGTCAACACATTCTGCGCAGCCTACGCGCCAAGGTAGCAACGCCCCGTCAGGCGTCAGTTGCACCTGCCAGGGTGGTACGGACTCCCCCGGATCGCCGCCTCTTTTGCGGGTGAAGGGTTGGCTTGGCCACTATCTGCTGACCGTTATTGTGGCTTGCAGATCCGTTGGGCGAATGATCGGCATGACCGGAGGCTCGGCCACGAGTTTGACCCAGAGAGAGCCCCCGCCCCTGAAATAGGATGTCTCGTTCGCAGCACGCAATGCGTCCATGCTGCCCTGTTCCGTTCCGGAGGCTGCGTTGGCGAAACCCGGCAGTTCGAATATGACCCATGAGCCCTGGTCCATTTCGGCCAGGCTGAGCGTGACTTCCCGCCGCTCTGTCCGCACCTGGATCTCGGTGCCGGCACGCACGGTGCTCTGGTTCCCGGTGATGGGAAACACCCGGCCATTGCGGACAAGCGAGATCGGCTCCATCGGCGCACGGCGAGAGAACAGCGCCGCCCGCTGGGCCTGGACAAGGGGCGTGTCGGGAGCATTCGGGCCGATCGACGAGAGCAGGGCAAACCGCGCCGTCCGCGACTCCAGATCAACCGCGCCCGGAAGTTCCCCTCTGCTGTCGGAGAGATTCAGGCGCCCCACATCACCCGTGCAGACAGCGGCGTTCCAGGTGGGTTGGATCTGGCACGTCTCGTCAATGACGACACTGTCGTTCTCGCCCTCGTGGAGCAGGACATGGGAATTGGGGATGCCGGTGACCGAACCGTCCAGATCGTGGAACGAAAGGGTCCGGTAACCCGCCCCGCCCCGGTTGTCGTTGTCGAACCGCGGATCGATGTTCGGGAAATAGACCGGCTTGGCGTTGACGAACTGCGCCCCGCTGATGGTGCTGCCGGTGCTGACCCCCGCGCTCGTGAACATCAGGAATGACAGGGCGCCGGTTCGCCGCAGGTCGTTGTCCTGGAAATTCACGAAGGTGGTGTTCACCACGTCATCGCGGTAATCGTAGTATTCGTAGCCGCGGATCGGAAAGTCGGGAATTGCGGGCTTTGGCAGGCTGCGGCCATAGGCCACTTCCTCCGGCGTGCGCGGGTTGCCGATATTGTCGGTTTCGCCCACGACCAGCGCATCGACCAGCCTTGAACTGAACCGCGAGGTGCCGATGTCGCCAGCGGCCTGCGTCATGCCGATGGCATTGTCAGCGAGTTTCAGGTTGCTGTAGATGTAGAGGTCGCCCCGGCCCCACAGGCCGCCATTGCGGTTCTTGTAGGCGGTCAGGTTCTCGAAGTGCGTTTCCTGCAATTCGCTTTCCAGGTCGGCGGGATTGGCCAGCGGCAGCAACGGGATGGTGGCGAGGCCAAAGGTATTGTCCTCGTAGATGTGCCGGTCGAACATGAACCCGTCGAAGTTGGAATGGGCCACGTTGCCCCTGAATGCGCGCAGCGGCGTGCGGCGCGGCCAGGTGTTGCGGCTCACCTCGGTTCCCAGGAACGCGCCATTGGGGTGTTCCGGTATCGAAAGCCAGAAACCGGTGGAATCCGACCCGGCGGCGACGTTGTCGATATAGCTGTTGTCCGGGTTGGTAATCCAGAAGGACGCCACCGTGTTGTCCGAAGGCAGCAGGGTGTTGCCGCCGTGGAAGCTGGCTTGCCGGTAGGCAGCGGGATCCGCCTGCCGCGCCGTTCTTTCACCGTTGGCACCGAGGTCGGTGGGCACGCAATCCAGTGTCGGGTGGCACTTCGTCTGGATGGCCAGGTTGCCGATGAATGCGTTGCCCGTCTCGATCCCGTCTTCCATGAAGAAGCAGTGGCCCACGGTGTTGAAGGTCACATTGTTCTCGATCGCCAGGTTGTTGGTGCCGTGCACCGTCACGCAGCGGTTGAAGCTATCGTGGATCGATGCGTTGCGGATATATTGGCCGGCACCTTCCCCCAGCACGTGGAAGTGCAGCGGATATCGCGCCAGCGTCAGGTGCTGGCCCATGCGCGCCAGTTCCACGCTGTCGACGTACATCTTCGACCCCGCCATGGCCATGATGTGCCCGCCGAAATAGCTTTGCGCGGCATCATCGGATGCCTGGATCCGGATATTGCGGCTGAGGTTGGCAACCTCGCCGCGCTCGTCCACGCCATAGGTGAACTCGCCGAAATGCATGTATTCCAGCGGTTGGGCAAAATGCAGCGTGTTGCCGCTCACCGCCGTGATCGTGCGCCGTTCGGCCTGGCGCGGGTTGTAGTCGGTGGAGGCAAGGACGATCTCGTCGCCCGCGCGCCAGCCGCTGGCATCGAGCACCTCGATCGAAGTTGCCCCGGCTGCGGCGGTGGCGGCCAGCTTGCTCCAGGTATGGCCTCGGTTGCCGTGCAGGTTCAGGGTGCCGCGCAGCAGCATGATGCCCCGGTCACCCATGGTGTTGATGTTCTCGCCCTTGACCTCGTCAGTGAGGGTGATGCTGGCGTTGTGGGTGTAGGGCCGGTCTTCGGTGCCGATCTCCAGTTCGCCACCGGCAACATAGATCCATTCGGTAGTCAGGCACAGATCGCGATCGTCGGCAAAGCGTAAGGCACCCTGCACGGTCAGACTGCGTAAGCCGGGCGGGCTGACGTCCAGCGTCATGTCCACGTCCCGCGCAATGGTCACCGCATCGCCGGCGCGCGGCACCTGGCCATCGGGCCAGGCGGCGGGATCGGACCAGCGCGCGGCGCGCCGCGGAGCCGGTGCGCCATCGGCCGGCATCTCCATGCCCGCGTGGGTCGAGTGCTCATCCTGCGCCAGAGCGGCCGATCCCGCCCCCAGCAGGGCCGCGATAGACAAGACTACGGCGGATCTGAGCAGGCAAGACTGCAATTGAATGGCCATTTCCCCTCCAGCAGGCTCATTGTCCCGCACTGATAATTTTTCCCGAGCTTGCCGCGAGGAAGCCGTTTTGCCAAGGGCAGTTGGCACAGGCAGCCCCGCGCCGACAACTGCGTGACCGCTTGATGGCGGCTTTTCTGACTAGCAGACATGCTTCCAGCCATTGGGCGCCACCGACCTGTTGGGTGTGGACAGCTGATACCGTGTTGCACAGTAGCGACCCCACGCCTGGCCCGGCGCGTCCTTGTCCCTTTCACACAGTCCGTAGATCGCAGCCTGATGCGGATTTGGTGGTGAATTTCTGCGCTTCAGATGCGCATCGGGCAAGTTGGTTGGCGGTTTGCGCCCGAAACGTGCCTCCACCCTGCCCTTGTGCACCAAGGCGTCCTTCAGGCGGCAGCCATTTCCTTATTGCCGATGGCAGCAAAGTAACTGGCCATCAGGTCGCACGCCTTGTCGCTCAACTGGATGAAGGCCCGGCGGCGGTCAGTCTCGTCCTCGATCCGTTCGAACAGGCCGGCGGCGGTCAACTGGCTGATCCAGCGCAGTGCTGTGGTGGCGGGGACCGCTGCGGCAATGCACAGCGAGGTGACCGACACGCGGGTGCGCTCCACCCGGGCGGCTGTCAGGTCCAGCAGCATGTCCCATGCGGGATCGGCGAACAGCTCGGCGTCGAAGAACCTGGCGCGCATCTGGCGTTGCTGGATAATCCGCCGCACGATGCGGGCATCGGGCAAGGCAGGCCGTAGTCCCCGGCCCAGCCTGTCCCCGTCACCCCCCACACTGTTCAGGGCGGAAGCGCGGCCGGCGGATGCTGACGCATCCCCGAACCGGAATGCGGTGGCCGGGCTGCGCAGGCTGGAGGGGTGATCGGCCTCGCCCGGCTCAACCTCCGCAAACCGTTCCAGCTTCTGGGCGATGCGGTTGACCTGTTCGGTCAGGCGAATCAGCGACATCCGGTCATCCGCCGACAGTTCGCGCACCCGCCCGCCTGGCCCGCCCGCAAGAACGCGGCCCAGCGCCACGATCCGTTCCGCCCGTCGCGGATTGACGAGGATTTCCGGCTGGCTTTGCGACAGGCAGGCGAACACGTCTTCCAGCCCGCCGAAGGTGGTGGAAACAACCAGGTGCGCGCCGGAACGGGCAATGCGGCTGTCGATCCGGCACAGCGCCGCGAGCATGCCACCATCAGGCGCGGGACAGTCAATCAGGACTGCATCGCCCAGCGGGCGCGGACTGCCTTCGACAAGGCTGGACAGCGTGCCGCATTCGCGCAGCAGCAGGCCGCCTTCCGCCGCGTCTTCCCGCATCTGTTCGCGCACATCGTCCCGGTCCGCGAAGATCGATACCGAAGCCGCGAGGCCCGGCAGGCCGGACACATCGTAGGCAAAATCGGCTTGCGCCATGATCCCTGGTCTCCCCTGATTCGACGCGAACAGGATGAGAACAAAATGGGATCATGTCAAGAATTCAAGCGCCGCGGCGGCACGGCCGCCATGCGGTGGCCCGCGGCGATGCAACTCAATCCGCGAACGGATCGCGCACCAGGATCGTGTCGTCCCGCTCCGGGCTGGTGGAAACGGAGGCGACCGGACATTCGATCAGTTCCTCGATCCGGCGGATGTACTTGATCGCCTGAGCCGGCAGGTCCGCCCAGGACCGCGCGCCCACGGTGGTGCCTTCCCAGCCCGGCATCTCTTCGTAAACCGGCTCGCACGCGGCCTGGTCCTGCGCGTTGGCGGGCAGGTAATCGATTACCTCGCCACGCAGGCGATAGCCGGTGCAGATGCGGATGGTTTCGAACCCGTCGAGCACGTCAATCTTGGTCAGGGCAATGCCGGTGACGCCGGACAGCGCGCAGGTCTGCCGCACCAGCACGGCATCGAACCAGCCACAGCGGCGCTTGCGCGCGGTGACGGTGCCGAATTCGTGGCCGCGCCGGCCCAGCGTTTCGCCGGTCTCATCCTCCAGCTCGGTCGGGAACGGGCCACTGCCGACGCGGGTGGTATAGGCCTTGACGATGCCGAGCACGAAGCCCGCAGCGCCCGGACCCATGCCACTGCCGCTGGCAACGGTGCCGGAAACGGTATTGGAACTGGTGACGAACGGATAAGTCCCGTGGTCCACGTCCAGCAGCACGCCCTGCGCGCCTTCGAATAGGATGCGCTTGCCGGCCTTCTTGGCGGCGTTGAGGCGGCGCCACACGGGCTGGGCATATTGCAGTACGAACGGGGCGATGCCGCGCAGCTCTTCCAGCAGGGCGGCGCGGTCCACCGGCGGTTCGCCGAAACCGGCGCGCAGCGCATCATGGTGCGCGCAAAGGCGATCAAGCTGGGCATCCAGATCGTCCAGGTGAGCGAGGTCACACACGCGAATGGCGCGGCGGCCCACCTTGTCTTCATAGGCCGGGCCGATGCCGCGCCCGGTGGTGCCGATCTTGCCCTTGCCGGCGGCCGCTTCGCGCAGGCCGTCCAGCTCGCGGTGGACCGGAAGGATCAGCGGGCAGTTGTCGGCAATGCCGAAGTTTTCCGGCGTGATCGCCACGCCCTGGCCTTCCAGCCGTTCGATCTCCGCCTTCAGTGCCCACGGGTCCAGCACCACGCCGTTGCCGATGAGGGACAGCGTGCCGGTGACGATGCCGCTCGGCAGGAGGGAAAGCTTGTAGGTGGTGTTGCCAACCACCAGCGTGTGCCCGGCATTGTGCCCGCCCTGGAAGCGCACCACCACATCGGCGCGGGCGGCCAGCCAGTCGACGATCTTGCCCTTGCCTTCATCGCCCCACTGGGCGCCGATCACGGTCACATTGGCCATGAGATGGATATCCTTACCTGCCCGTTAAATCCGGCTTGCCCTTCGACAGGACTCGGCAAGCGGACGTGCCAGTGCAAGGTATCCCCTTGCGGAGGCGCACCTAACGCGGTGCCCCCGAAAGTCAACCGGACAAGGCGGCCAGCTTGCTGCCCCGCCGGGCCAAAACCAGGCAAATACCGGCAAAAGGCGCGAAGGGTTTGCCGCGATGCTGCGTCAGGGCTGGCAGAACCGCCTATCCAACGGAGCTTGCCATGATGATTGCTCGCCGCCTGATCGTGCCCCTGATCGGTTGTCTCGCTGCCGCCGGCATTCTGGCCGGCACGGCGCTGGCGCATGAGCGTCTGCCGCGTGAATGCCGGCAGGAGGTGCGCCAGCTATGCGGGACCGATCGAAGTGCCATCCGGCCGTGCCTCACCGAACGGGTGGAGGAGCTGAGTGCGCAATGCCGCAGCCAGTTCCACGCCGTGGCCCGGCAGCGCGTCAATGCGGATGGCGAATCGCGCGGTGCCCGCGGCCAGGTGGCCGATCCCGCCATGCAGACCCTGGCCTACGGGCAGGACCGGTTGCAGGCGCTGGATTACTGGGCGGGTGCTTCAACCGATGCGCCGCTGGTGGTCTTCGTCCACGGTGGCGGGTGGAAGCGGGGCGACAAGCAGATGATGCGCGGGTCCGCCAAGCTGGAGCACTGGCAGGCGGCAGGCTACGCGGTCGCCTCGCTCAACTATCGCCTCGTCCCCGCTGCCAGCGTGGAACAGCAGGCAGCGGACGTGGCGGGCGCGGTGGCTTACCTCAGGGCCAATGCGGCCCAGTTGGGGTTTGACCGGGAGCGGATCGCGCTTGTCGGCCACAGCGCGGGCGCGCACCTGGTGGCGCTGGTGGGTACCGATCCGCAATACCTGCGCGGCGCGGGCCTCTCCCTCAATGATGTGGACGGCGTGGTGCCGCTGGACGGCGCGGCCTACAACGTGCCGGACCAGATGGACGAGAACGCGCGGCTGATGGGCGATACCTACCGGCAGGCCTTCGGCACCGATCCCGCCCGGCAGCGCGCCCTGTCCCCCACTTTCCATGCCGAAGGGCCGAATGCGCCGGCCTTCCTGATCCTGCACGTCGATCGCGAGGACGGCCGGCGGCAGAGCGAGGAACTGGCCGCCGCGCTCACGCGCGCCGGAACGCCCGCCACGGTGCAAGGCTTTGCCGGCCGGGGCCTGCGCGGCCACGCGGAAATCAACCGGCGGCTGGGCGAGGCGGATTATCCGGCAACCCTGGTGGTGGACGCCTTCCTGCGGCAGGTGTTCACCCGCTGACGGGCAGGCTAGGCTGGGTCAATGCGCACCCGCCTCAGCATCTGTCAGCGCAAGGCCCGCTACCCCTCGGCCGAGGCGGCGCTGGCCTTTGCGCGCGGTGCGGGGCTGGTGCTGCGCCCTTACTGCTGCGACCGCTGCTACCAGTGGCACCTGACCAGCCGCACCAAGGGGCGGCGCGTGCCGGTGTGGGAACGCAGCTGCCCCATACCCATGCGTTCCACTTTACAGTAAGGGCCCAGCGATGAACACCGCTGCCCCTCTTGTTGTTGCCGCCCTCTACCAGTTCACGCCTTTCCCTGATCGGGAGGCGGTGCGCGAACCGCTGCTGGCGCTGTGCCTGGCGCAGGGTATCAAGGGCACGCTGCTGGTGGCGCATGAAGGCATCAATGGCACCATTGCCGGGACCGAGGATGGCATCGCCGCCGTCATCGCCCATATCCGCGCCCTGCCCGGCTGCGCGGACATTGCGGTCAAGTATTCCTCCGCCGCCGCCATGCCGTTCGGCAAGATGCTGGTGAAGCTGAAGAAGGAAATCGTCACCATGGGCGTGCCGGGTGTGGACCCGACCGCGCTGGTGGGCACTTACGTGGAGCCGAAGGACTGGAACGCGCTGATCGCGGACCCGGACACGATCGTAATCGACACCCGCAATGATTACGAATTCACGCTGGGCCATTTCGATGGCGCGATCGATCCGGGCACGCCGACCTTCCGCGATTTTCCCGCCTGGTTCCGCGCCAATCGCGAGCAACTGGGCGAAAAGCCGCGCGTGGCGATGTATTGCACCGGCGGCATCCGCTGCGAGAAATCCACCGCCTTCCTGAAAGCGGAAGGGATCGATGATGTCTTCCACCTCAAGGGCGGCATCCTCAAGTATCTGGAGGACGTGCCTGCGGAGGAGAGCCTGTGGCGCGGTGGCTGCTTCGTGTTCGATGAACGGGTCAGCATCGGCCACGGCTTGCAGACGCTGCCGGTACCGGAAGGCTTCAAGGCTGAAAGCAAGGCTTCGCGGCCAGAGCCTGGGGGGGATTAAAGCGCCCTGGCGGCCCCGCTGTCGAGCACGTGGCTGCACCCCAGCGTGGCGGCATCGCAGCAATCGCCCAGCGCCTCAACCGTGCGCCAGCCCTGTGCGCGCAGCGCAGCAGCAGCGGCCCGGTCATGCCCCAGCGGCAGGAAGACCTTGCGGCCCAGGTCCTCATCCGCCTTCACCGCCTCCACCAGCTCTTCCGGGTAGATCGAAAAGCCCGTGGCCACTTCGCCCGATCCGCCGATGCGGTACGTCCCACCCCGCCCCAGCGTGCCGCGAATGCCATCGGCAAACAGGGTGAAGCCGAACCAGGTCTGGTATTCGAAGCCATGACGCTCGGACGGGTCCAGCGTCACGCGGGCGCGACCCTTCACCCGCTCGGCAATCTGCCTGAGGCCTTCGATCCGTGCGGCCAGCGCCCCGCTGGCATCCACCGCCGCCAGCCGCTCGATCGCAGGATCGAAATCGCCGGTGGCATAGAGCAGCGGCAGGTAAGCTTCGCCGCCCGCATCCTTCAACCCGCCAGCGTCCTTCGCATCCAGTTCGCGCCGCACCGCTTCGCGCTGTTCCGGGGTGAGCGGAAACTCTTCCGCCGCCAGCGTATCGACGAGGTCTGGCAGCGTGAAATCGACCGAGATGCCGGTGGCTCCCGCCGCTTCCAGCGCGCTGATGGCAAGGTCCACCATCTCGCCCGCGGCGGCGGCGCTGTCGCTGCCGATCACTTCGGCCCCGATCTGCAAGGCTTCGCGGCGCGGTTCCAGCTGGTTGCCGGCGATGCGCACCACCTGGCCCGAATAGCACAGGCGCAGCGGGCGCGCGGCCTCGGACAGGGCAGTGGCCGCAATGCGGCTGACCTGCGCGGTCATGTCGCTGCGCAGGGCCAGCGTGCGCAGGCTCTTGGGATCAACAAAGCGGAACATGTGCCGCGTCAGCAGGCCGTCCATGCGCGCGGCCATGCTCTTTTCGAACTCGATCAGCGGCGGGCGCACCCGGTCAAACCCGTGGGTGTACATCACCGCCATTGCATCGCGTTCGATACGGGCAACCGCCGCCGCGCTTTGCGGCAGGCGGTCTTCAAGGCCCTCGGGCAGCAGGTCGGACGTAGGATCGTTCATGGCTGCCCCCTATACCGATTTGCCGGCGCGGCGGAAGGCCGTAGCAAGCCTCCCGCCGTGCTGGTGAGATCAGAAGCTGAGCGGCTGCACCCGCTTCACGTTGCGCACCTTGCTGATCTTCTCGATCAGGTCGGCCGGGACCGGGCTGTCGACCGACAGCAGCAGGATCGCCTCGCCACCGGCCTCGCGGCGGCCCAGGTGGAAGGTGCCGATGTTGATGTTCGCTTCGCCCAGCAGCGCACCCACCGAACCGATGAAGCCCGGCATGTCGGTGTTGGAAATGTACAGCATCTGCCCTTCGAGGTCGGCCTCGATCGAAATGCCGAACATTTCCACCAGGCGCGGCGCGCCGTTGGAGAACAGCGTGCCCGCCACCGAGCGGCTGCCCTGGCTGGTTTCCACCGTCACGCGCACGAGGGTGTGGTAGACCCCTTCGTTCTCGTTGCGGATCTCGCGCACCTGCATGCCGCGTTCCTTGGCCAGGAACGGGGCGTTCACCATGTTCACCGTGGCCGAATAGCGGCGCATCAGGCCGGCCAGCACCGCGCCCACGATGGGCTTCTGGTTGAGCTGGGCAGCCGCGCCTTCGGTCTCGATGCTGATCTTGGGCAGGTCGCCATGCGCCAGTTGGCCCACCAGCGAGCCGAGCTTCTCCGCCAGCGCCATGTAGGGGCGCAGCTTGGGCGCTTCCTCGGCCGACAGCGAGGGCATGTTGAGCGCGTTGGTCACGCCGCCGTTGACCAGGAAATCGGCCATCTGTTCGGCCACCTGCAACGCCACGTTGACCTGCGCTTCGGTGGTCGATGCGCCAAGGTGCGGGGTGCAGATGAAGTTGGGGGTGCCGAACAGCGGGTGATCCTTGGCGGGCGGTTCCTGCTCGAACACGTCGAGCGCGGCACCGGCCACCTGGCCGCTGTCGAGCGCTTCCTTCAGCGCCACTTCGTCGATCAGGCCGCCGCGCGCGCAGTTGACGATGCGCACGCCCTTCTTGCACCGGGCAAGGCGTTCACGGCTGAGGATGTTGCGCGTTTCGTCGGTCAGCGGGGTGTGCAGGGTGATGAAATCGGCCCGTTCCACCAGCTGCTCCAGGTCCACCTTCTCCACGCCCATTTCCACAGCGCGTTCCGGGGTCAGGAACGGGTCATAGGCGATGACGCGCATCTTGAGGCCGATGGCGCGGCTGGCGACGATCGAGCCGATGTTGCCCGCGCCAATCAGGCCCAGCGTCTTGCTGGTGACTTCCACGCCCATGAAATCGTTCTTCGGCCATTCGCCGGCCTGGGTGCGGCGGTCTGCCGCCGGGATTTGGCGGGCCAGCGCCATGATCATGGCAATGGCATGTTCGGCAGTGGTGATCGAGTTGCCGAACGGGGTGTTCATCACCACGATGCCCTTGGACGAGGCATGCGGGATGTCCACGTTGTCAACGCCGATGCCGGCGCGGCCGATGACCTTGAGGTTGGTGGCGGCGTCCAGCACTTCCTTGGTCGCCTTGGTGGCGCTGCGGATGGCAAGGCCGTCATACTGGCCGATGCAGGCGATCAGCTCTTCCTTGGTCATGCCCGGCTTCACATCCACATCGCACCCGCGCTCCTGGAAGATGCGCGCGGCGTTGGGATCCATCTTGTCGGAAATGAGGACTTTGGGCTTGGTCATGGGGAAACTCCCTGAAAATCTGGGCCGATCCGGCAGTGGCCGGGATCGCTCATGGCAAAATTGGGAATGGCGGTGCGCGGTCCCGGACAACGCCGGTTCCGCGCACCAGCAAAATCAGGCTGCAGCGGCCAGTTGGGCATAGGCCCAGTCAATCCACGGGCCGAGCGCGGCGATATCGTCGGCATCCACCGTGGCGCCGCACCAGATACGCAGGCCCGGAGGAGCATCGCGGTAACCGGCGATATCGTAAGCGGCATCGTTCTGTTCGAGCAGCTTGGCGAAGGCCTTGATGAAATCCGCATCCGCCCCTGCCACCGTGAGGCAGACCGAGGTGTTGGAACGGGTTGCCGGATCGGCGGCCAGGTGGCCCAGCCAGTCGCGTTCCTGCACCAGCTTGTCCAGCGCCGCGGCATTGGCATCGGCCCGGGCGCGCATGGCGGCCGCGCCGCCAATGCCCTTGGCCCATTCCAGCGCGAAGATCGCGTCTTCCACCGCCAGCATGGAGGGGGTGTTGATCGTCTCGCCCTTGAACACGCCTTCGGCCAGCTTGCCCTTGCTCATCAGGCGGAACACCTTGGGCAGCGGCCAGGCAGGGGTGTAGGTTTCCAGACGCTCCACCGCGCGCGGGCCCAGGATCAGCACGCCGTGGCCGCCTTCGCCGCCCAGCACCTTCTGCCAGGAGAAGGTGGCGATATCGATCTTCGACCAGTCGATTTCCTGCGCGAACACCGCGCTGGTGGCATCGGCAAAGGCCAGGCCCTGGCGGTCGGCCGGGATCCAGTCCGCGTTGGGGACGCGCACACCGCTGGTGGTGCCGTTCCAGGTGAAGATCACGTCATTCGACCAGTCGACGGCGCCCAGGTCGGGCAGCTGGCCGTAATCGGCGCGAATGACGGTCGGTTCGAGCTTGAGCTGCTTGGCGGCGTCGGTCACCCAGCCTTCGCCAAAGCTTTCCCACGCAAGCGTGGTCAGCGGGCGGGCGCCCAGCATGGTCCACATGGCCATTTCGACCGCGCCGGTGTCAGAACCCGGCACAATGCCGATGCGGTGGGTTTCAGGCAGGTCCAGCAGTTCGCGCATCAGGTCGATGCAATACTGCAGCCGCTTCTTGCCGAGGCCCGAACGGTGCGAGCGGCCCATCACCGCGGTCGCGAGTTTTTCAGGGGACCAGCCCGGCGGCTTCGCGCAGGGGCCGGAAGAAAAGAACGGGCGCGCAGGCTTGCGCGTCGGCATCGAAAGCTCAGTCATGTATTCTCTCCTCGCAGAGAGCACGCGCGGCGTTGGGACCGCGTGGCCCGGCGGCGGCTCTAGAGACAATGCGGACATAGTCAAGCATCATTCACGCCCTGACGCATGTTCCCCCGGGGAAGGGCATGCGGGATCTGATAGGCCGCCGCCAGGGTTTGCCGATCGTTAACCCCAAGCGTTAGGAAGTCATTAACCATGATTGGCTAAACCTGCGATCATGAAGCGTTCTGCCCAGCCCTTTGCCGCCGCGACTGCACAGCCCCGTGGCAAGGCCTCGCGGATTTCCGCCCTGGCATCCCTCGCGGCGCTATCCCTGCTGTCGGCTTGCACCATGGTGCCGGAAGGCGGACAAGCGCGCAGTTCCGCCGGGGCGCGGGCACCGGCCGGCAACAATGGCGGCTATGCCGGGGTGTCGCGCGGACCGGCGATCACGCAGCTCCCGGCAGCCATCGCGCCGGGTGACCGGCAATGCCTGACCCAGCTTGACCAGTCGGGCGTTCAATTCACCCCCGTGGCCGATGCCTACCTTGGCGAAGGGTGCAGCACAGTGGGCACGGTGCAGCTCGCCGCACTTGCCGGCGACTCGGCCCGCCTGGCGATCAGCAACATCGGCCCGGTGCAATGCGCCGTGGGCAATGCCTTTGCCGCCTGGGCGCGGTACGGCGTGGACCGCGCGGCCCGCCAACTGCTTGGCTCGCCCCTGCTGCGGATCGAGACGATGGGTTCCTATTCCTGCCGCAACGTGGCCGGATCGCAACGCCGGTCGGCCCATGCCACGGCTGGTGCGATCGACATTTCCGCCTTCGTGCTGGCCGATGGCCGCCGCATCGTGATTTCAGAGGACTGGCACGGCGGTACCGCGCAGGAAAAGGAATTCCTGCGCACCGTGCAACGCAGCGCCTGCCGCCGGTTCGATACCGTGCTGGGCCCTGAATACAACGCCGCGCACCGCGATCACTTCCACGTGGAAGGCGTGATCAACGGCGATTCCTACTGCCGCTGACCAACTTTGCCCCCTTCGGACGCCGGGCCAACGGCGCTGAAAAAGCAAGGGCCGGCCCCAGGAAAACCTCCAGGGCCGGCTCCCGTTCGGCAGGCAGGACGCCCGGCCGGTTTCGCGGTAAGACGTTTACCCCTCCGCCACGCGCATGACCGGCGCCTCGGCCGCAGGCGACGGCACCTTGTCACGCCCGTCCTCAAACCGGGCTTCCAGCCGCAGGCGCACCGCTTCCGCCGCATGGGTGGCGCCCAGCTTTTCCATCATGTTGGCGCGGTGGATTTCCACCGTGCGCGGGCTGATGTCGAGCGCACGGGCAATCGCCTTGTTGGAACAGCCTTCGCTCAGCCAGTCGAGCACTTCGCGTTCGCGGCGCGAGAGCATGGCGATGCGCTGGCGTGCTTCCACCAGCCGCCGGCGCGCTTCCCCATGACGGCCAGCATCGGCGGACACGTGGGCGGCCATGCGGAGGAATTCCTCGCGCGTCAGCGGCAGCCGCAGGTAATCAAGGGCTCCGGCACGGATGGCCTGGACCACGTCATCCACGTCAGGCGAATGGCTGGCGGCGATCACCGGCAACCAGATGCCGGCATCGCCCAGCCGGTCCAGCAACCGGTCCATCCCGCCGGCCAGCACGTTGTCGCAGGCGATGATCACGCCTTCGCGCGGCGCGGAGTCCAACAGTTCGGCAAGGTCGGAATAGACTTCGGCGTGATGGCCCAGTTCAAAGGCCAGCCGGGACTGTTCTGCACGAAGACGGCTGTCGCCGCCGGTGATGTGGAGTTTGAGGCGCTTTTCCATGGCCACAGCTTGTGCACCCGGGCCAGGCACAGCGCACGTTCCAGTGGGTCCACTCCCAAGCTTTAATACGTGTTCAAACGAGGTAAACCCACTGATATACATGGTAAAAATTCCATCCAATACGGACCGGAATTCAGGATTTACCCCGATGTTGCGATTACCTAGTGACCGGGGGGATAGGTGTTCCCACGTGGCATGGCCCCGCCCGCGCAGCCGCGGTGCAAAGGCCGCCATCACCGGTTGGCTTCTCAGCCCTTTGGGAACACATAGTCCGGCAGCGAGTGGAAGGCATTGCGCAAAAGCATTGCTCCAGCTTGAGGAAATCGCATCGAACCAGGGATCGCGAGAGCCCTTGGCCCAGGGTTCCGGCGGTCAGCCACGGTCCAGTTCTGCCGCCACGGTGCGGATGGCTTCGGGCGAATTGGAAAAGCCCAGGTGCGAACAGCGCAGGGCAAGGGCCCGGTCGCGTTCCCCCGGCCGACCGCGCGCGCTGCGGACGGAGACGATCCCGTCGCGCGGGCTCCACAGGGCTACCGTTTCCACCGGGGGCTTGGCGGCCATGTCGCACACCAGCGGAGGGTGTTCCACCGAATGGCCGGTGACGAGGTGATAGATTCGCCAGACATTGTTGGAATATGGCGTGTGGCTGAACGGTGATCCCATGGTGATGACCTTGGCCACGGCTTCCGGGTGCAGCTTCGCCAGTTCGCGCCCGAAGATGCCGCCAAGGCTCCAGCCCACCAGCACCACCTTGCAGCCATAGCGCCGGCGAACGTCCAGCAGGCGCTGCCTGAGCACCGCGAAGTTCTCCTCGCTCGGACCGAAATTGAAACCCAGGCCCCAGTTCTTCACGGTGTGTCCGGCCGCTTCCAACTGCTCAGCCATATAGCGCATCCGCACCGGGTGCGTGCCGAAGCCGGGCAGCAGGATCACCACCTGCGGCACCCGTGCCGGTGGCAGGGCCAGAGGCTCGCGCATCTTGCGCAAGGCCGGTTCGAACACCGACAGGCTTTCCCCCAGGAACAGCTTCAGCGGCGGCCGGTGGGCATGGGCCGGTGCCTGCGCGGCCAGCAATTCCACCCGCCGCGCCAGGGCGGTGCCCAGGCTACCGGGTATCAAAGCGGGAAGTTCCCATTTCCGGAGATGCTGCGCGTTCGTCATAAAACCGTCATAGTCCATGCGGCTGGCCCGGTCATGAACGATCGACGGGGGACATATTTCCGTCAGATCAGCGCCTTTTCGCCACTCCCCCACGCAGCGGTGCCGCCAACCCGCGGGGGCCGGCGGCACCGTCTCGTGTGAAACCTGCGCGGCTGGGGCCTACGAACAGTCCCCGATCCGCTCGGACACCATGTGCATGCGGATAGTGGCCGTGCCCGCCCCCGGCACTTCGGTGGTGAAGGCCATTTCCATGTCGGAACCCGTCTCGCTCATCGTGCCGGTCATCGTCACGTTGCCCGCAACGCCCTGTCCCGATGGGCAGGACAGCGCGGCATCGAACCGGCCAGCCGACATGTCGAACCGGCTGACTGTGCAATCGCTTTCCGCCATGTTCTTGAGCATGTCCTCGCGCGAGGTCGCCGCCTGTTCCGGGGTGAGGCAATAGGTGTTGCCTTCGGCCGCGCCTTGCGAAAATGCGCTGCGCATCATGTCGGCAGCTTCAGGCGGCGCGCCGGGGACGTTGAATTCCAGCAGTTCCGCAGTCGTGCGATACTGGCCCGGCTGCGGCTGGGGGCCTTCTGCGGCGGCAGCGGCCATTTCCTCCGCCGCATCGCTGCTGGCGGCTTCTTCGCCGCCGCTGCACCCGGCCAGCGCGAAAGCGGGCGTCAGCACCGCCACCAGCGTCATGATCGGTTTGATACGCATGTCATTCCCCCAAGGCTGCGGGACATGGAGCATCCCGCCAAAGTGCGGTCAGGCTAACAAATGCGCCCTGCCGTGCCAATGCGATTGCGTCCGCCGCCCGGTTTCCCCATATGTTCCACCATGGCCGACCTCGTGATCCGCAGGGGGCTGGAGGAACCCGATACCTCCGGCACCTTTACCCCGCACAAACCGCTGCGCCCGGAAAAGAGCATGGGCGGGCGGCCGTTCAAGCTGGTTTCGGATTACGAGCCGAGCGGCGACCAGCCCACCGCAATTGCGGAACTGGTGGCCGGCGCGCAGGCGGGCGAAAAGACGCAGGTGCTCCTCGGCGTCACCGGCAGCGGCAAGACCTTCACCATGGCCAAGGTCGTCGAACAGCTGCAGCGCCCGGCGCTGGTGCTGGCCCCCAACAAGATCCTGGCGGCCCAGCTTTACGGGGAGTTCAAGAGCTTCTTCCCGGAAAACGCGGTGGAGTATTTCGTCTCCTACTACGATTACTACCAGCCCGAAGCCTACGTGCCCCGGTCCGATACCTACATCGAGAAGGAAAGCTCGGTGAACGAGGCGATTGACCGGATGCGCCACAGCGCCACCCGCTCACTGCTGGAACGGGACGACGTGCTGATCGTCGCCTCCGTCTCGTGCCTCTACGGCATCGGCTCGGTCGAAACCTATTCCGCCATGATCTTCGACCTGAAGAAGGGCGATACGCAGGACCAGCGTGAGATCATCCGCAAGCTGGTGGCCCTGCAATACAAGCGCAACGACGCCGCCTTTGCCCGCGGCAACTTCCGCGTGCGGGGGGACAGCCTGGAAATCTTCCCCAGCCATTATGAAGACATGGCCTGGCGGATCAGCTTCTTCGGGGACGAGATCGAGGAGATCAGCGAGTTCGACCCCCTCACCGGCACCAAGGGCGCAAGCCTGGACAAGGTGCGCGTCTACGCCAACAGCCACTATGTCACCCCCGGCCCCACGATGAAGCAGGCCGCCGAAGCCATCCGTTTCGAGCTGACCGAACGGCTGAAGGAACTGCACGCCGAAGGCCGCTTGCTGGAAGCGCAGCGGCTGGAGCAGCGCACCAATTTCGACCTGGAGATGATCGCCGCCACCGGCAGCTGCAACGGGATCGAGAATTACTCCCGCTTCCTGACCGGTCGCCTGCCCGGCGAACCGCCGCCCACGCTGTTCGAATACCTGCCGGAAAATGCCCTGCTGTTCGTGGACGAAAGCCACCAGACGGTGCCGCAGATCGGCGCGATGGCGCGCGGGGACCACCGGCGCAAGCTGACGCTGGCCGAATACGGCTTCCGGCTGCCCAGCTGCATCGACAACCGCCCCCTGCGCTTCAACGAATGGGACGCGATGCGCCCGCAGACCTTTGCCGTGTCCGCCACGCCGGGAAGCTGGGAAATGGAGCAGACTGGCGGCGTATTTGCCGAACAGGTCATCCGCCCCACCGGCCTGATCGACCCGCCGGTGGAAATCCGCCCGGTGGAAGACCAGGTGCAGGATTGCATCGCGGAGGCCAAGGCCGCCGCAGCCAACGGCTATCGCACCCTCGTCACCACGCTGACCAAGCGCATGGCGGAGGACCTGACCGAGTTCATGCACGAACAGGGCGTACGCGTGCGCTACATGCATAGCGATGTGGAGACGCTGGAACGCATCGAGCTGATCCGCGACCTCAGGCTTGGTGTTTACGACGTGCTGATCGGCATCAACCTGCTGCGCGAAGGGTTGGACATTCCCGAGTGCGGCCTCGTCTGCATTCTGGACGCTGACAAGGAAGGCTTCCTGCGCAGCGAAACCTCGCTCATCCAGACCATCGGCCGCGCGGCGCGCAATGTGGATGGCAAGGTCATCCTCTATGCCGACCGCATCACCGGCAGCATGGAACGCGCGATGGCGGAAACCGACCGTCGCCGCGAAAAGCAGCGCGCCTATAACGAGGAGCACGGGATCACCCCGCAGACCATCAAGCGCGCCATTGCCGATATCGTGGCCCACACCGCCGCGCAGGACGGGGTGCTGGTGGACATCGAGACGGAGGACGGGCGCAACAACCTGGTGGGCCACAACCTGCGCAGCTATATCGAAGACCTGGAAAAGAAGATGCGCAACGCCGCCGCCAACCTGGAGTTCGAGGAAGCCGGCCGCCTGCGCGACGAGATCCGCCGGCTGGAGAACGAAGAACTGGGCCTGCCCGACGACCAGAAGAAAGCCCCCATGGTCGGCCGCAGCAACGAAGGCCGCCCGGGCACGCGCAAGACGCGGTATGGCAAGACGCAGCGAAAGTGGGGCAAGTAGTGCGCTGGGCAGTGTTGGCCCTCCCCCTGCTGCTCGCCGCCTGCGACCGGGGCCAGCCGGTGCAACGGGTCGAGCTGGATCCGGACCGGCCAGGCGGGCCGCAGGTGATGGACCGTTCTCCCGATACGCTGCACGCCGGCTGGCGGGTGTCCAGGAACGGCCGCGCCTTGCGATACGGCAACCCCGGCGAGGACGTGTTGCTGACGCTGGCCTGTGCGCCCAATGATGTGCCGCCCACGCTGACCATCATTCGCCACGCACCCGCGCGCCGGGGCCAGACGGCGCTGTTCCCGGTGATCGGCAACGGAATCCGCAGCCGCTTTCCGGTGGATGCCACGCGCGAGGATGGCGAATGGCGCTGGCAGGTGACGCTGCCCGCCAGCGATGCCCGGTGGGACGTGTTCAGCGGATCACGGCAGTTGTTTGCGACGTTGCCCGGGGGCGGAATGCTGGACATGGCGGGCAGCCGGATGCCGGGAGCGTTCGTTACCTGGTGCCGGGATGGCGGGCGATCCGTCCTGCCGCGAGAGGCCGACCTGCCCCCGCCAGACCAGGTCCGCGCACCGCCCAGCACCCGCGAACTGCGCCGCCGGGCTGAGGGCGCAATCAGTCAGTAACTGCGGCGCGCTCGGTCAGCAAGGCCGGGGTGAGAACCTGCGGCAACTGCTCGCCCTCGCCCCCTGCGGGATACCACAGGTACAGCGGCACACCGGCAGCGCCGTGGGCCGTCAGGAAACGGGTGATCTCCTCGTCGCGCACGGTCCAGTCGCCGCGCATGGCGATCACGCCGCCCTCTTCGAAGGCCGCACGGGTCGCCTCCCGCTCGATGGCCACGCTTTCGTTGACCTTGCAGCTGACACACCAGTCGGCGGTGAACCACAGGAACACCGGGCGGCCCGATGCCCGCGCATCGGCCAGCGCGGCTTCGCTGAACTCGACGGGTTCGAGTAGGCTCTCGGCACTCTGGCCGGGCCGTTCGAAATACTGGTAAGCTGACACGGCCAACAGGGCCGAGGCCACCAGCGCGCCCATGGCGGACGCCTTCAGCCCCTTGCGGTGCGCCCATGCGGCATAGACCACCAGCAGCGCCGCGCCTGCGGTGAACAGCGCAAAGGCCTCCCCGCCCAGCCGCCAGCACAGCCAGCCCAGCGCCAGCGCGGTCAGCCCCATCGGCACGGCCAGGATGCGGCGGAAGCGGTCCATCCAAGCGCCGGGGCGCGGCAAGCGGCTGCGCAGCGCAGGCACGAAGCCCAGCAGCAGGAACGGCAAGGCAAGGCCCAGCCCCAGCATGGCGAACAGCAGCATTGCCGGCAGCGGCGGCAGCAGCAGGGCGGCCCCCAGCGCCGCCGCCATGAACGGGCCGGTGCACGGCGTTGCCACAAAGGCCGCCAGCAGGCCCGTGGCAAAGGCCGAAGCGCCCCCGCCCTTCTGGGTGATCGGCAGCGAAGGCAGTTCAAGGAAGCCGGCAAAGTTGGCCGTGATCAGGATCGCCAGCGCCAGCAGCGCGGCCACCACGCCCGGCTCCTGCAACTGGAAGGCCCAGCCAACCTGCTCACCCCCCGCCCGCAGGACCAGCAGCAGCGCGCCAATGCCAAGACAGGCGAGCATGACCCCGGCGGTATATGCCAGTGCCTCCGCCCGCGCCTGCTTCTCGCTTTCGCCTGCGCGGGCCAGTGTCATCGCCTTCAGGCTCAGGATCGGGAACACGCAGGGCATGAGGTTGAGCAGCAGCCCGCCAGCCAGTGCCGCCAGCACCAGTGACCACAACGGCGCATCCACTGCGCCCGCGCTGCCCGCCAATCGCTCGCCCCCGGTGGGCACGTCTCCCGGCGCGGCGACGAAGCGGATGCCGTTGCCATCTTCGCCAAAGGCCAGGATGCCGCTGACTTCCCGCAAAGCCACAAATTGCGCCAGCGGCGATCCGGGCGGCAGGGTCAGTTCCTTCAGCGGCACTTCGGCCACCAGCATGTCCCCCTGCCGGAAGAAGGCCTGCGGGGCGGCATAGGATACGGTGCGGTCGGCCGCGATGCGGTCCTGCCCCACGAACAGGTGGGGATCGGCAATGGCCATGCTGGCAGGAAGCGGAATGGCCACGCGCAAGGTTTTGCCAGCAATGGCAAAAGTGGCCGGCCGGTCAATCAGCGGCGGCAGGGCGGCGCGATAGGCGTCAAACGGGTTGGCCCCGCCCGCCTGCGGCACGCGCAGCGTGAGTTCGGCCTGTTCGGGCACGCAGATCTGGTCGGTGCAGGCCAGCCAGTCGGCCTTCACCGATACGGGGCCGCGCGCGGCTCCGGCGGGCACGGTGATCGGCACCAGCACGGCATATTCGCCCTTGTAGACGTGGTTCATCAGGCCGGTGATGACCAGCTGGCGGGGCACGGGATAGAGCGGCTCGCCCGCCTGCCAGCCTTCGGGCAGCCGCCAGTCCAGCCGCATCCCCAGCCCGGCATCGCCGGGGTTGGACCAGTAGCCGTGCCAACCGGGCGCGGGACGGAAGACCAGCGCCGCAGTGAGCACCTCCCCCGGCACCGGATCATGCTCGGCCACCAGATCGACGGCGATGTTGTTCTGGCGCGGTTGCTGCGCCTGGGCCGCTGGCACCAAGGCCAAAGCCGGGGCCAGCGCCACCACGATCAGCAGATACCGGAAAAAGGCCATGACACTTGCGCGCGACATGGGCCACGATCTAGGGGTGATCGCCATGAGCGACAAGCGCGATCTCCTGATCCTGGGCGGCGGCCTGGTAGGCATGACCATGGCGCTGGCAGCCGCCCGCGCCGGCTTTTCCAGCCATGTTGTAGACCGGGCCGATCCTGCGGAGCTGACGGCGGAAGGTTTCGATGGCCGCGCCAGCGCGATCTCCACCGCCAGCTGGAACCTGTTCACCAACATTGGTCTGTCGCCAGCACTGGAGCCCTATGGCTGCCCGATCGCCTCCATCGCGGTGACCGACGGGATGAAGCCTGGCCGGATAGATTTCGAACCCGGTCCGCAGGACGGCACCCTGGGCCGCATGTTCCCCAACCGCACCTTGCGCCTTGCCCTGTTCGAGGCTGCGGGAAAGGAGCCGCTGATCACCCGGCACATGCAGGCCGAAGTGGTATCGCGCGAACGTGGCGAGCACGGCGTTTCCGCCACGCTGGCCGATGGCACGGTGCTGACCGCCAGCCTGATGGTGGGCGCGGAAGGGCGCATGTCCCCCACGCGCGAGGAAGCGGGCATTGCCATGGCGCACTGGGACTATTCCCACCGCGCGATGATCGTGGGCCTGACGCACAGCAAACCGCACGACAACGTGGCGTGGGAAATCTTCTATCCCGCCGGTCCTTTCGCCCTGCTCCCCTTGCTGGACGATCCAGATGGCACGCACCGCAGCGCGCTGGTGTGGACGGTGGCGGAAAAGGATGCGGCGGGCGTGCTGGCCATGCCGCGCGAAATGTTCCGTGCCGAAGCGCAGAAGCGCACCCACGGCGTGCTGGGCACGCTGGAACTGGACGGGCCGGTCAGCTCCTACCCGTTGAGCTTCCAGCACACGGTGACCCTGACGGCGCAGCGCATGGCGCTGATCGGCGATGCCGCACACGGGATGCATCCGATTGCCGGGCAGGGCCTCAACCTGGGCCTGCGCGATGTGGGCGCGCTGGTGGAAGTGCTGGTGGAAGGGGCGCGCCTTGGCCTCGATCCGGGCGATGCGCAGATGCTGAAGCGGTATCAGGACTGGCGCGCGCTCGATTCGCTGATGGTGATGTCCGCCACCGATGGCCTCACCCGCCTGTTCGGCATTCCCGGCAAGCTGCCCAGCCTGGTGCGGCGCATGGGCATGGCCGTGGTCCAGCGCACCGGCCCGCTGAAACAATGGTTCATGGATGAGGCGCGCGGCGTTTCCGGCCAGGTTCCGGCCCTGCTCAAGGGCTGAGCTGTTCGCGGCGGTTACCCGCTGTTACGCACCCGGCCCGGGCTGTTCCACCCGCTGACCCGCCGCATCCCGCAAATCGCGCGGATCGCCGATGGAGGCTGCTTCCAGCGATTCCAGCGCGCGCTGGGCGGCGGCATAGCGTTCCGCACGCTCCAGCCAGCCGGCGGCTGCCGCGGCGTTGGGCATGGCGCGCACTTCGACGATGGCGCGTTCCACCCGGCCATTTTCCAGGTACAGCCGCGCACGGTCCAGCCGGCGCTGCGCCACGGGCGAAGGCGTTTCATCGGAGCGGATCGAGAAGAGGCGCGAGAATTCATAGCCGACGCGGCCCAACAACCCGCCTTCCGCCGGAGCCTGCACAACCTCGCTGCCAAGGCCGTTGAGCTGGGCCAGCAGTTCGTCCAGCGAGACCGGCTCCGCTGCAGCGTCAATCACCGTGGCCACGGCATTGGGGCGGCTTTCACCAAAGCGCAGACGCAACTGGTCCTCGAGGTAGCCGAGCGGCTGGCCCCGTTCGAGCGCCCGGCGCGCGGCGAAAGCGATCAGCATGCCTTCCGCGCGCGCCGCATTGCCTTCCGCCGCCTGTGTCTGCAGGTCCAGCCGGGTGAGGCGCTGCTCCAGCGCGGCAACCCGCTGGTCGATCCCGCCGGCCTGCTCCACCACCGCATCAACCCGCTGGGCAACGCTGGCCGGGTTTGCCGGCGCGTTGCCTGAAACGACTGCGGCGGCAGGCGCGGGAGAGGCCGACTGCCCAAGCGGCCTGGTGGCCACGGGCCGCTGCCCTGCCTGCCCCATGCCGGTAATGTCGCTCACCCGCCAATCGTTACCTTCCACCAGCAGGAAGGTGATCACCATTCCGCCCACGAAGGCCGCCAGAAGGCCCAGCAGGATCCACCGCAAGCCACCCTTGCGCGGGCGCGCCGTCTCCACATGCGGAATGCCAGTCTGGTCCATCATTGTCCTTTGCGCGCGACCCACCCTTTGCAGGATGAGTGACATTAATGGCACATATCAGCGGCCAAGGCCAATAGATCGCCTTCCGCGGGCTTTTCCGGCCAGCGCAGATCGGCCCAGCCGGTGCCCACCGCATCGGCAATGCGCGGCCCCAGCGCCGCCAGCCGCACCCCGGCGCGCTCAATCCCCAGCCGGCCCACCTCCGCCGCGAAATGGGCGGCAAGGCCGGCTGAATGCAGCAGCACCAGCACATCCCCCGCGCGCAACAGGTCGGCCAGGGCATCCGGCATCGGCAGGTCGTGCGCGGCATAGACCACGCGGGTATCGACAGAGACGCGCGGCGGCAGGTTGATGGTCACGTGGTTGCGCGCGGCAAGGCGCAGCAGGCGCACGTCCTCATCAGGCGGCAGGCGGTCGATCAGGTGCTGCAGCCCCCCTTCACCCGCCAGGCCCACGGCAAAGCCGGCCTTTTCCGCCATGCGCGCGGTGGACATTCCTACGGCCAGCACCGGCTTGGCGCGAAACGCATCGATCTGCGGTCCCGCGTGGCGGAAGACGTTGGCGCTGCCCACCAGCAGCGCATCCACCCCGGCGGGATCGGGCGCTTCCCACGCTTGGGGCAGCACTTCGGCCATCGGGAAGGCTTCCACGGCCAGCCCTCTCTGACCGGCAACCCGCACCGTCGCAAACGAGCCGACCGCAGGCCGGATCACGACCACGCGCGTCATGCGTGATGCCCGAAATGCACGGTAATGGCCTCAGGCGCGCGCGCCAGCAGGTCGCGCGCCAGCGCCGCGGCGGCGGCAAGGTTGCCGGCGGCAAAGCGTGCCTCGCCCTCTACCCGCTCGGCCCCGTCAGGGCTGAACAGGGCGGCGCGCATGGCCAGTTCGCCATCGGCGTGGTCGCACAGCACGGCAATGGCGGACTGACAATTGCCACCCAGCTGCGCCAGCAAGGCCCGCTCCGCCAGCACTTCTGCCCGTGTGGGCGCGTGGTCCAGCGGGGCGATCAGCGCCTGGGTGGCCGCATCGTCCGCCCGGCATTCCACGGTAATGGCCCCTTGCGACGGGGCCGGCAGCCAGTCCGCCGCATCGAGGGCATGGCCGGTGCCGTGCTGGCCCAGCCGCTCCAGCCCGGCGGCGGCAAGGAAGGTCGCCTGCGCCTCATCCGCCGCCAGCCGGGCCAGGCGGGTCGCCACGTTGCCCCGGAACATCACCACCTGGCAATCCGGCCTCAGGTTCAGCAATTGCGCCGCGCGGCGCGGCGCGCTGGTGCCCACCACCGCGCCCGGCGGCAGGGCGGCGATAGAGGCCGCGCCTATCAGCCTGTCGCGCTTGTCGGCACGCGGCAGGAAGGCGCCCAGCACAAATTCCGGCGGGCGCAGCGTTTCCACGTCCTTCAGCGAGTGGACCGAGATATCGATCCGCCCTTCCCCCAGCCACTGGTCCAGTTCCTTGGTCCACAGCGCCTTGCCGCCGATTTCGGCCAGCGGCCGGTCCAGCACCTTGTCACCACTGGCCACCACCGGCACCAGTTCCACGGCCGCTTCGTCCCAGCCGTGCGCCGCGCACAGCCGCGCGCGGACTTCATGCGCCTGGGCCATGGCGAGGGGGGAATTGCGGGTTCCCAGCTTCAGTTTGACGATATCATTCATAAGCGTTGTGCTTGCCCTATAAGGCAATTGCGTCCAGTGGAAGGCCCGTATGGCGCTGGTGCTTGGCATAGAAAGTTCGTGCGACGAAACCGCCGCCGCGCTGGTGGCGGGCACAGTCGGGGGGGAACGGCAAATCCTGGCGCAGGCGATTGCCAGCCAGGAAGCCGAACACGCGCCGTTTGGCGGCGTGGTGCCCGAAATCGCCGCCCGCGCCCATGCCGAACGGCTCGTGCCGCTGATCGACAAGGTGCTGAAAGAAGCACAGGTGACCCTGAACGAGGTGGACGCCGTGGCCGCAACCGCCGGGCCGGGGCTGATCGGCGGGGTCATGGTTGGCCTCGTCACCGCCAAGGCGCTGGCCATGGCGCAAGGCAAGCCGCTGCTGGCCATCAACCACCTGGAAGGCCACGCGCTCAGCCCCCGGTTGGCCGACCCCTCGCTGGCCTACCCCTATGCCCTGCTGCTGGTGTCCGGCGGGCACTGCCAGGTGCTGCGCGTGGAAGGCGTGGGCCGGTACCAGCGCCTTGCCACCACGATTGACGATGCGCTGGGCGAAGCATTCGACAAGACGGCCAAGATCCTGGGCCTTGGTTATCCCGGCGGCCCGGCGGTGGAGCGGCTGGCAGCCACCGGCAACCCCAGGGCCGTGCCCCTGCCCCGCCCGCTGGTAGGCAGCGGGGAGCCGCATTTCTCCTTCGCCGGCTTGAAAAGCGCGGTGTCGCGTGCGGTGGACAGCGGCCAGCACCAGCCAGCCGACATTGCCGCCAGTTTCCAGCAGGCCGCGATAGACTGCATCATCGACCGCACCCGAATTGCGCTGGACGCGATGGGGCCCGTCACCGCGCTGGTGGTGGCTGGCGGCGTGGCGGCCAACAAGGCGGTGCGCGCCGCGCTGGAAGAGCTCGCCGCTGCCCACGCCCTGCCCTTCACCGCGCCGCCCCTGGCGCTGTGCACCGATAATGCCGCGATGATTGCCTGGGCTGGGATCGAAAAGCTCGCCGCCGGCCATGGGGCTGATCCACTGGACGTATCGGCCCGCCCGCGCTGGCCGCTCGATCCCGATGCAGAGCTGGTGCGCGGCGCGGGGGTGAAGGCATGACTGCGGAGAGCGGCAAAGGTCTGTCCGTCGGCGTGATCGGCGCAGGCGCCTGGGGCACGGCGCTGGCACAGATGCTGGCGGCGGGCGGCACCCCGGTGCTGCTGTGGGCGCTGGAGGATGGCCTCGCCGAAGCAATCAACGCCAACCGCCGCAACGAGCTGTACCTGCCTTCCGCCGAGCTTGCGCCCTCCATCCGCGCCACACAGGACATTGCCGAAATGGCCACACGCGACGTGCTGCTGGTGGTCACCCCCGCGCAGCACCTGGGCAGCGTGCTGCGCCGTCTGCCCAGTTTCCCGCAGGACCTGGTGCTGTGTTCCAAAGGGATCGAGGCGGGCACCCACCGCCTGATGAACGACGTGGCACGTGAAGTGGCGCCGACAAGCGAGATTGCCGTCCTTTCCGGCCCCACCTTCGCGCACGAAGTGGCCGCAGGCCTGCCCACCGCCGTCACGCTGGCGTGCGGCGGCGGGGAAGCGCAGTGGCAGCGGTTGGCCCCGGTCATCGCGCGGCCGACGTTCCGGCCCTATTACTCCGATGACCTGGTGGGCGCGGAAGTGGGCGGATCGGTCAAGAACGTGCTCGCCATTGCCTGCGGCGTGGTGGAAGGCCTGAAGCTGGGCCAGAATGCGCGCGCGGCCCTCATCAGCCGCGGCTATGCCGAAATGCTGCGCTTTGGCGAGGCGCTGGGCGCCAGGCGGGATACCCTGGCGGGCCTGTGCGGCCTGGGCGACCTGGTGCTGACCTGTTCCTCCACCTCCAGCCGCAACTTCAGCCTGGGCAAGGCGCTGGGCGAAGGCGCGGCGGCGGCAGACCTTATGCGCGACCGGCGCACCGTGGCCGAAGGCGCCTTCACCGCGCCGGTGCTGCGTGACCTGGCGGCCAGCAAGGGCGTGGCCATGCCCATCGTGGAAGCGGTCGCCGCCATGCTGGAGGGCGCGTCAGCCGCAGCACTGGTGCAGGACATGCTGACCCGACCGCTCAAGGCCGAGGGCGGCCCCCGGTGAGCGAGAACCCCGCGCCGCCCGGAGGCGATATTGCCGCCCTGGCCAAGGGCGGGCGCACCAACGTAATCGGCTTCCTGCTGCGCCTGCTTGCGCGCATGCCATTCCTGTTCATCGCCGGGCGGCTTTATGGCGCGGAAGCGGTGGGGCGCTATGCCTCCGCGCTCGTCATCGTGGAACTGTTCGCGATGATCTGCGCCATCGGCGAAAAGCGTGGCCTCGCCCAGCGGCTGGCCGAAAGCGACGATGATCCCGCCAGCCTGATTGCCGATTCGCTGCTGGTGGCGCTGCTGCTTTCCGCCCTGATCGGCGCGGTGCTGTATGTCTTCCCCGCGCCGCTGTTCCCCAGCGGCACCTATACCTCGCTGGACCGGTGGATCGTGCTGGCGATCCCGGCCTACGCGATGACGGAAATCGTGCTGGCGGCGCAGGCCTACAAGTTCGACGTGGGCACCACCGTGCGCGCCCGCGCCGTGGTGGAACCCTGGGCGATCTCGATCCTGGCGGGCCTGTTCTTCTATGTCGCGCCGATCAGCGCATCGGGCCTGACGCTGGCCTATGTCGCATCCGTCTATGCCGGCCTTGCCGCCGCGCTGGTGCCGTTCGTGCGCACTTATGGCCTGCCGCGCCGCTGGACCCCGCACCCCGGCCGGATCGGCCGCATGACGATGCGCGCGCTGCCCCTGGCCGTGGCCGATGCGATCGAATGGGGCACGCGGCGGCTGGACATCTTCATCCTGGGCCTGTTTGCCGGGCCGGTGGCGGTGGGCATCTATTACATGGCCCAGCAGGTCGCCAGCCTGCCGCAAAAGCTGAAAACCAGTTTCGAGCCGGTGCTTGGCCCCGTCATCACCGCGCGGCTGAAGGAAAAGGACTATGCCGCCATCGCCCGGCAGGTGGCGCAGGTGGGTTTCTGGATCGTGGCCGCGCAGGCGGGCATCGCGCTGGCTCTGGGCATTCCCGGCAAGGCACTGATGGGCCTGTTCGGCGAAGGCGGGGCCTTCGTCCCCGGCACCGGGGCGCTCGCCTTCCTGCTGGCGGCAGAAGTGGTGGCGGCCACCGCCGTGGTGGCGGAAGCGGCGCTGGTCTATGTCGCGCGGATCAGGAACCTGTGGGTCTCCATCGGCACCATCGTGCTGCAGGGCCTGCTGACGGTGGGCTTCATGCTGGCGATTGAGCGGGTGGACTTCATCGGGCCGGACCGCATCGACTTCTACCGCGCCGCCGCCGCCGCGGGCGCGCTGATGCTGGCGCTGGGCGTTGCCTCGATCATCAAGGCGGTGATGCTGAGCCGCATCCTCGGCCACTCGGTCAACAACTGGCGCTGGCCGCTGGTGTGGGCCGTGGCCGCCGCCGTGGCGGTGGGGCAGGTGGCCATTCGCGTGCCCGAATGGGCCGAACTGGCGCTGGGCGTGCCCGCCATCCTGGCCGTTTACAGCTGGATCATCTGGACGCGCGGCTTCGGCCCGGAAGACCGGGTGCTGTTCCGCCGCCAGATCAAGGCGGATAAGGCGGCGGGCTGATCGCGCCGCAACCGCAGGCACTGGAAATCCGCCGCCGATGATCCCACAAAGAGCTGCACGACAGGGAGGACTATGATGGGTGATTTGCAATCCAACTGGGCACTGCTGGCCGTGGGCGTGCTGGTGGTTCTGGCGGTTGTCGCATGGCTGGTGCTGGCCAACCGCAAGACCCGGATCCAGCTGCAACCTGACGGCGAAGGCGATGGTACCGCGCGGCGCAACCAGGCGCTGATCGATGCGCCAGCGGCTGCCTTGAAGGACACCGGCATCCCCGATCCATCGCTGTCCGCCGCACTGGAAGAAGTGGCAGACATCGCCGCCGCCGCTCCCGCCGCGCCAGCCGCACCCACGCCCGCAACCGCTCCGGCCAGCGGCGGCGATGACCTGTGCCTCATCAAAGGACTTGGCCCCAAGCTGAAGGCGCAGCTGGCCGGCATGGGGGTCACCACCTTTGCCCAGATCGCCGCGTGGGACGATGCCGAGATTGACCGGGTGGACGCCGGGCTGGGCCGCTTTGCCGGGCGCATCCGGCGCGATAACTGGGTGGAACAGGCCAAGCTGCTGGCCGCCGGGGACAATGCCGGTTTCGCCGCCCGGTTCGGCAACGGTTGACGAGGGGCGGTTGATAGGGGCCGGTTGATACGGCCAATGGCCCCCATTGGCCAAACGCCTCCGACCCGCTAAAGCGGTTTCAAAGGAGACTTCTTGCATGGCCGAAATGGTGCCGTTCGACTGGGCCGACCCGCTGAACCTCGACAGCCAGCTGAGCGACGAGGAGCGGATGATCCGCGATGCCGCGCACGGCTTTGCGCAAGGCGTCCTGCAACCGCGCGTGATCGAGGATTTCGCCAAGGAAGCCGACGCCAGCGAGCTGTTCCCCCTGATGGGCGAGGCAGGCATGCTGGGCGTGACCATTCCGGCGGAATACGGCGGCGCGGGGGCTGGCTACGTGGCCTACGGCCTTGTCGCGCGGGAGATCGAGCGGGTGGATTCGGGCTACCGTTCCATGGCGAGCGTCCAGTCCAGCCTGGTGATGTACCCGATCCACGCCTACGGCAGCGAGGAGCAGCGCCGGAAATACCTGCCGGGCCTCGCCAGCGGACAACTGATCGGCTGCTTCGGCCTGACCGAGCCCGACGCCGGGTCCGACCCGGCAGGCATGCGCACTGTGGCCCGAGCGGACGGCGATGGCTTCAAGCTGTCCGGCGCCAAGACGTGGATTTCCAACGCCCCCTTCGCCGATGTCTTCGTGGTCTGGGCCAAGAGCGAGGCGCACGGCGGCAAGATCCGCGGTTTCGTGCTGGAAAAGGGCATGAAGGGGCTGGAAGCGCCCAAGATCGGCGGCAAGCTGTCCTTGCGCGCCAGCACCACCGGCATGATCATGATGGACGAGGTGGCCGTGCCGGCCGATGCCCTGCTGCCGGGCGTGGAAGGCATCAAGGGCCCGTTCGGCTGCCTCAACCGCGCGCGTTACGGCATTTCGTGGGGTGCGCTGGGTGCGGGCGAGTTCTGCCTTGCTGCCGCGCGTCAGTATGGACTTGATCGCAAGCAGTTCGGCAAACCGCTGGCCGCCACGCAGCTGTTCCAACTCAAGCTCGCCAACATGCTGACCGAGCTGACGCTGGGCCAGCAGGCAAGCTTGCGGGTCGGACGCCTGATGGACGAGGGCCGCTTCGCGCCGGAGATGATCTCCATCGTCAAGCGCAACAACGTGGGCAAGGCGCTGGAAGCCGCGCGGCTGGCGCGCGACATGCACGGCGGCAACGGCATTTCCGAAGAATACCAGGTGATGCGCCACATGCTGAACCTGGAAACGGTCAACACCTACGAAGGCACGCATGATATCCACGCGCTGATCCTGGGCCGCGCGATCACCGGGCTGGCCGCCTTCTGAGCGGCTGTCCGGTCACACATCGCACCCAGACCGGACCATAAGCGGACCCACGCCCGTCGCACAGGTTTCATGGCCCGTCATTAGTCCCAGCTTCCGATGTAATCGGAACAGCATGGGGACTGATCGACAATGGAACTTACCAAGCCGGGCTACAGCGACGGGGACATCGACACCAACGTCTCGCTCCTTCCCACCCTCAACCAGCTGGCGGACGAACGCTTCTCCCGCCGGCAGACGATCATGGGCAGCCTCAAGGCGAGCGCGCTGGCCTTCATGGGCACCTCGCTGCTGGCTGCCTGCGATGATGACGCGCAGGGCGGCAACGGCGATTCGGTGGTCAACGCCGGTGAGGACGTGACCACCACCACCGGCAACCTGGTGACGCTGAATGCCACCAGCACCGGCGGCGCCATCGGCGGCACCACTTTCACCCAGACCGGCGGCCCGGCGCTGACCCTGCTGACCCGCACAGCCACGCAGATCACCTTCATCGCCCCGGCGGTGAGCGCGACGATGCAGTTCACCTTCCAGGTCGTCAACGGCGGCCTGTCCGATACCACCGTGGTCACCGTGAACCCGGCCACGCTGGGCTTCACCGCGGTGGCCAAGAACCTGAACGATGTGGTGACCGTGCCCGCCGGCTATTCGGCCAAGGTGCTCACCGCGCTGGGCGATCCCATCACCGCCGCCGTCCCGGCCTTCCGCAATGACGGGACCGACACCGATTACGCCCAGCGCATCGGCGATCATGGCGATGCGCTGTACTATTTCGGCCTCAACGCGGCCGGCGCGCGCGACGATGCCAGCAATACCCGTGGTCTGCTGGTGCAGAACCACGAGAACCTGAGCGTGCAGTACCTGCACCCGTCGGGCCCCACCAACATCGCCGCCGGTCCGCGCCCGGCTGCCGAGGCGATCAAGGAAATCGAGGCGCACGGCGTCAGCGTGATGGAGCTGCGCGATGCCAGCGGCAACCGCGATTGGGCCACCGTGCCCGCCAGCAGCTTCAATCGCCGCATCACCCCCAACACCCCGGTGGCCTTCAATGGCCCGGTGCGCGGCACCAGCTTCCTGGTGACGAAGTTCTCCGCCGCCGGCACCGAAGGGCGCGGCACGATCAACAACTGCGCCAATGGCCACACCAACTGGGGCACCTTGCTGACCTGCGAGGAAAACTGGGCCGGCTACTTCCGCCGCGACAACAGCGGCGCGGGCACCGACAACGCCGTACGCACCCCGCGTGAACTCACGGCGCTGCGCCGGTATGGCGTCAACAGCAGCACCGGCAACTATGCCTGGTCTTCCGCCACCCCCACGCAGGACCTCTTTGCCCGCTGGGACGCCCGCGCCACCGGAACCGGCGCCACGGACGATTACCGCAACGAGCCGAACCACTTCGGCTGGGTGGTCGAAATCGATCCCTACGACCCCGCCTCGCGCCCGCGCAAGCGCACCGCGCTGGGCCGCATGGGCCACGAAGGCGCCTGGATCAGCCGCCGCGTGGCCGGCCAGCGCCCGGCTTTCTACATGGGTGACGATGCCCGGCGCGAATACTTCTACAAGTTCGTCTCCGCCACGCCGTGGGAAGAGGCCGATGCCGCCCGGACCGACCGGCTGGCCGTGGGCGACAAGTACCTCGACAACGGCACGCTTTACGTGGCGAAGTTCAATGCCGATGGCACGGGCCAGTGGTTGCCGCTGGTGTTCGGCCAGGTGCCTGACCGCGCGGCCACCAGCAGCGATCCGGCCTATGTCTTTGCCAGCCAGGCCGACATTCTGGTGAACGCGCGCCTTGCCGCCGATGCCCTGGGCGCAACGCCGATGGACCGGCCGGAATGGACCGCGGTCAACCCGGTGACCGGCGAGGTCTATCTCACCCTCACCAACAACAACGCCACCGGTCGCCCGCTGGCAGGGACCGATGCCGCCAACCCGCGCCACTATATCGAGCCGGTGGGCGCCGGCACCTCGATCGGCAACCCGAACGGCCACATCGTGCGCATCCGCGAAGGCAGCGACAACCCGGCAGCCACCGGCTTCCTGTGGGACATCTACCTGTTCGGCGCGGACAGCACCGATGCCGGGGCCAACGTCAACCTGTCCGGCCTGACGGCGGAGAACGATTTCTCCAGCCCGGATGGCCTGTGGTTCGGCCGTTCGCAGAACCCTTCTGGCCAGGTGCGTCCGCTGCTGTGGTTGCAGACCGACGATAGCGCGCTGGCCGACCGGACCAACAACCAGATGCTGGCGGCCCTCCCCGGCTTCGTGGGCGATGGCGCGGCGCGCACCATCACCAATACCGGCACCGGCGGAACCACCCGCGATCAGGCCACCATCGTCGGCCAGCCGGCGACGCCCGCCAACCTCAAGCGGTTCCTCACCGGGCCGAAGGAATGCGAGATCACCGGCGTGGATACCACGCCCGATGGCCGCACGCTGTTCGTCGGCATCCAGCATCCGGGTGAGGATGGCGCTGCCGCCGCGCCCACCAGCAACTGGCCGCAAAGCCAGGCCGGCAATGCCAGCGGCCGCCCGCGCTCCGGCGTGGTCGCCATCACCCGCAACAACGGCGGCGTGGTGGGGCTGTAAGCGGCCTGCACACGCTGCACTGAACGGGGCAGGCGCGGTTGCATCACGCAGCCGCGCCCGCTGCCGTTCTGGCCGGGCTAGTCACTTTTCGGGTAACGGGATCTGCGCCCTATTCCCCGCTGGCGGAGGTCGCGCGGGCGAACACGCTTTCCAGCTTGGCCTGCACATCGGCCGGCAGCGGCGGAGCCAGAATGGCGGCCACGTTCTCGTCCAGGTGCGCCGTGCTGCCGGTTCCGGTCAGCACCACGTGCGCGCCCGGTTCGTGGCGGCAGAAGCGATAGGCGGCGTCGATCTGGCTCTTGATGTCAGGGTGCTGGCCAAGGAACCCCAGCGGATCGGCCGGGTCCAGCGCGCCCGCGTCCACCTCGCCCCTGGCCACCAGTTCGGCCACCGCCTCTGCCGCATGGGCCGCGCTGTTGAGGCCGCGCCGCACGGCGAACATGATCAGGGTGCCCAGGTCCAGCCTGCGCGTAACGGGGAAGACAGTGGCCCGTGCCGTCTGGTTCAGCAGGTTGAACCCGGTCATCACCACGTCGAACAGGCCGGTGGGCAGCGCTTGTTGCAGCATGGTGTGGCCGGTATCGAAGCGGAACACCTCGGTGATGCCGATGAAGCGGACCTTGCCCAGCTGCTGCTGGCGGTGGAGTTCGGGGACCAGCACCTCGCAGGCGTGGGGCAACTGGTCGAGGCTCACCCCATGCAGGTGGAACAGGTCGACATAGTCCGTCCCCAACCGCTTGAGGCTGGCATCGAGGTTGGCGGTGAACTCCGCCGCGGTCAGCAGGCGCGGCTGCTTCTCCGATCCCGCTGCGCCCACCCAGCTCTTGGTGGACAGGAACAGGCCGGTGCGATCGCGCCCCTTCAGCGCCAGCCCCACCGCGCCTTCCGTGCCATAGGACATGGCGGTATCGATGAAAGTCACCCCCCGGTCGATCGCGTGGGAGACCACGCGCGATGCCTCCGCCTCGCTCGCGCCGCGCGCCATGCCCAGCCGGCTGTGCCCGCCGCAGCCAAGGCCCACGGCGGAAACCAGCGTATCGGTGCGGCCAAGGCGGACGAACTGCATGGCCCACGGGTTAGCGCGCCAGCGGACGCGGGGCAATGCGCTGGGCGCTTTACCCGGCTTTGGCACTCGCCTAGACGGTTGCGGCACGGAGCCGGGGGACGGCTATCCAGAAAGCCCTGACGCCCTTGACCAGCCCACCCCGCCAAGACCCGCCCAAATGGCGCGAACGCCTGCATGATCGCCTTGGCCAGCGGGCCGTGGGCATCGTGGCCACGCTGGTGCTGGAACTGCTGCTGATCGCGGTGCTGCTCTCGCTGGGAATGCAGCAGCCGGAGGAGGAGAAGCGCGAGTTCGTCCCCCTCACCACATTTGACGTGGGGCAGGAAGCCGCGCCTGCCGCGGCTGAACAGCAGGCCGATCAGCAATCGGAAGAAACTCCGGTGGACGATGTGCAGGAGGCCGTGGTCGTTCCTGCCGAAGCGCCGCGCCCGGCCGCGCTGCCACCCCTGCCCAGCCCGGTCCGCACGCCTGCTCCGCCGCAACCCGACGTGCAGCCCAGCGCCCAGCCGCAGCCCCAGCCCAGCCCCAACCGCCCGCGCGCGGTGATCCGGCAGGGTGGCGGGGCCATCGGCCCGGCGGGCAGCCTGGGGCGCAGCGAGGGCGATTCGGAAGTGGTCGGCACCGCGCCCGATGGCTCACCCCTGTTCGGCGCGCGCTGGTTCCGCGAGCCGACCGAGGAGGAGATGCGCGGCTACCTCTCCGGCATCGAACCGCCGGCCTACGCGCTGATCGCCTGCAAGACCGCCCCGCGCTGGGCGGTGACCGATTGCGTGGGGCTGGAGCAGTATCCCCCCAATTCCAACATCATGAACGGAGTGCTGGCCTCCACCTGGCAATACCAGGTGCGCCCGCCCCGCCGCGGCGGCCGGTCGCTCGTGGGATCCTGGGTCAGGATCCGCATCAGCGTGACCGAGCGGCGGCGGACCCCTGCCGGGTAACCGGCAGGGTTGGCGCGTCAGTCCACCAGCATCAGCGCATCGAGCGCGACCACGCCTTCGCCCTTGGGGTGGATGATCACCGGGTTCAGGTCGATCTCGCGGATGGCGGGGTTGCCGACCATCACCCGGCCCACCTGCACGATAAGGTCGGCCAGTGCCTCCACGTCCAGCGCGGGGCTGCCACGATAGCCCTTGAGGATCGGCGCCTGCTTGAGCTGCAGGAGGCCTTCGACCACCTGATCGCGGCCCATGTCGGGCGTGAACAGCTTCACGTCCTTCAGGATTTCGGCCGTCACGCCGCCGAAGCCCGCCAGCACCACCGGCCCCCATTCGGGATCGGACTTGGCGCCCACGATCATCTCGGTGCCCATCTTGCCCATCTTCTCGATCAGCACGCCGTCCAGCTGGATCGCGGCATTGTAGGCGGCAACATTGGCATACATGCGGGTGAAGGCATCGCGCACATCGTCCGCGGTCTTGAGGTTCAGGATCACCCCGCCTGCATCGCTCTTGTGGCCCAGCGCGGCGGCCTGGGCCTTCATCACCACCGGGTAGCCGATGGCCTCGGCCGCAGCCACGGCGGCATCGGCATCGGCGGCGAACTGGCTGGGCGGGAAGCTGGCATGGCCGGCCAGCAGCGCCTTGGCCTTGTATTCCGGGATCACGCCATGTTCGCCGGCCAGCGCCGGGATCACGATCGGTTCGCCCGAACGGTCGGTCAGGTCACGCTTGGACAGGTCGGCCAGCCGGGCGATGGCGCGGTATGCGCGCTCGGTGGAGCGGAAGTACGGGATACCTGCGGCGGCGAGGCCGTCGATATATTCCTGCGGCACGTTGGCGCCTTCGTCCACCCCGGCAAAGACCAGCGGCTTGGTCAGGTCCCCACCCGCAATCGCCGCCTGGATCGGCGGGAACTTGATCTTGGAGGTGATCGGGTCGGACTGGATGATGGAGGCGACCACCGAACCGATCCGCTCATCCTCCAGCAGGGCGCGCAGCAGGTTGGTGTAGATCACCGGTTCGGACAGGCCGATGGCGGTAATGTCGGTCGGGTTCGACACCGGCACGAAGTCCGGCAGCACGGCGCGGATCTTGGGGCTGTTCTCGTCGTTCAGGTCAACCAGGTCGAGGCCGATATCCTCGGCAATGTCGAACGCCAGGCCGCGCAGCGCGCCGCTTTCGCCCAGCACGGCCATGTTGGCGCCCGGCAGGCTCTTGCAGGTGACGGCAATAGTGGCGATGTCGGCCAGTTCTTCCAGCGTATCGGCAAAGATGACGCCTTCGCGGGTCAGCTTGGCCTTCATCAGCGCATAATCGCCCGCCATGGCCCCGGTGTGGGTGGCGGCGCTTTCCTGCGCCTTGCTGCTCTTGCCCGGGTGCAGCATGACGATGGGCTTGCCCGCCGCCCGAGCCCGGCGCGCGGCGGCCAGGAAGGCGGCCGGACGGCGGAAGTTCTCGACATACATGGCGATGACATGGGTGGCCGGATCGTCGATCAGCCATTCGACATAGTCTTCCACGCCCGATGCCGCCTCGTTCCCGGTGGAGACCGAGGTGGAGACGTAGCAGCCGCGCGGGTGCAGCGTGGTGGCGAGCACCGCCGCCAGCGCGCCCGACTGGCTGGCCACGCCCACGGCGCGCTGGCCGGGGCCGGGCTGCTTCATGTTGGTTTCCACGAAAGTCAGCGGAATGCCGGCGACATAGTTGGTGCAGCCAAGGCAGTTCGGCCCTTCGATCACGATGCCGTATTCAGCAGCGATGCGGGCAAGTTCCGCCTGGTCCTTCGCGCCTTCCTCACCCGCTTCGGAGAAGCCGGCGGCATAGATCACCACGGCGCCGCAGCCGTTCTTCGCCAGGTCACGCACGGTTTCCACCACGAACGGGCGCGGGATCGCCAGCACCGCGCAATCCACGCCGCGGGGCAGGTCATTCACCGTGTGGTAGACCTTGAGGCCCTGCAGCTCGTCCCGCTTTGGATTCACCGGGTAGATGTCGCCGGCGAACTTGTACTGCACCAGGTTGTTCAGCAGCGTGCAGCCCAGCGCACCATGGCGGTCCGAGGCACCGATCACCGCCACCGACTTGGGGCGCAGCAGGCGATCGATCTGTTCGTTGGTGAAACGGCGGGTGGTCATCGAAAATCTCTCCCAGGAGAAAACGTGAGGCGGATTCGCGCGCGAGTCCTAGACACCAAAACGGGGCGCGTCACCCACGCCATAAGGCGAAGGTGACGCGCCCGCGCATTGATAGAAAATCAGTCCTTCTTGATCTTCGAAGTATCGAAGGTGCCAAGGCCGGGCTTGAATTCCTTGTTGTCGAGGAACTGCTTGGTGGCTTCCAGCCGCGCTTCCTTGCCGCCGAAGCTGTGCAGGGCTTCCTGCGCGCGGATCTGGTATTCCAGGCCGTTGTCGTAAGTCATGTCGACCATGCGGCGCATGGTCCACTTGGTGGCGCGCAGGGCCTGCCCGTCCTTCTTCTTGAGGACTTCGCAGATTTCCAGCACGCGGGCCTTGAGGCGATCGGCCGGCACGCACTCGGTCACCAGGCCCTGTTCTTCAGCCTGCTTGCCGGTGAGGTTTTCGCCCATCATCGCGTGGTACATGGCCTTGCGGAACGGCATCAGTTCCTGCGCCACCTTCGACGCGCCGCCGCCGGGCAGGATGCCCCAGTTGATTTCCGACAGGCCGAACTGCGCATCTTCCGAAGCGATGGCGATGTCGCAGCCGAACAGCGGGCCATAGCCGCCGCCGAAGCACCAGCCGTTGATCATGGCGATGGTCGGCTTTTCGTACCAGCGCAGCCGCTCGAACCAGCCATAGCTTTCGCGCTGGCTCTGGCGAATGGCGCCAAGGCCCTGAGCTTCGGTCATGCGGAAGTATTCGAGCAGGTCCATGCCCGCGGTCCACGACGTGCCTTCGCCGGTCAGCACCAGCACCTTCACGTCATCGCGAAATTCGAGCTGTTCGAGCACGATCTTCATCTGCCGGTTGAGCTTGGGGCTCATGCAGTTGCGCTTGTCCGGGCGGTTGAAATAGACCCAGGCCACATCGTCGATCACTTCGAAGCGAACGGTTTCTTCCTGCGGACGGGGATCGGGCTGCGAGGGACCTTTGCTCATGATGGTGCTCTCCTGTGCAAGATTGCCGCCACGAATCGCGCGGCGGCAATCGATCAATATTGTTATCGGTGATAGCTATCGGGATTGCTATGGGCAACAACAATTGTTACGCTTCGGCCAATGCGTGACCAGTTGCCTCGCTATCCCGGCTACTCGCTCCGCCGTGCGGCCAATGCCACGGCGGCGCAACTGGCCGCGCGGCTGGGGGAGATCGGGCTGCGGCAGGTGGAAGCCTCGCTCCTGCTGCTGATCGCGGACAATCCCGATGTCACCGCCAGCGCGCTTGGCCGCCAGCTCGATATTCAGCGCGCCAACATGGTGCCGGTGCTCAAGCGGCTGGAGGATAACGGCTGGATTACCCGCACCCCGATTGACGGGAAGAGCCAGGGCCTCACCCTCACCGCCGAAGGGCTGGCCGTCAAGAAGCAGGCCGGCGCGATCATCGAGAAGTTCGAGCGCGAGCTGCTGGACCGCGTCCCGGCCGAACATCGCGATCACCTGCTTCCCGCGCTCGATGCCCTCTGGCGTTGAGCCTTCTGTTTGCCTAACCGGTTTCTGCTGCCCAGGGCAGCAGGATGATCATTTCGGGAGTCGGTAATGCACGTACACGCAGCTCATCCGGTGCCGGCCGCATGGGCCGGCCGGGCCAGGATCAATGCAGACCGCTACGCTGCCATGTATCGCCAATCGGTCGAGGATCCGGAGGGTTTCTGGGCCACCGAAATGCAGCGGTTGGACTGGCTGCGCACACCCACGAAGATCAAGGACACCAGCTTCGACGCGGCCGATTTCCGCATCCGCTGGTTCGAGGATGGCACGCTGAACCTGGCGGCCAATTGCCTTGACCGGCACTTGGCCACGCTGGGCGACGAAGTGGCCATCCTGTGGGAACCGGACCACCCCGATACGCCCGCCCGCCAGCTCACCTATCGCGAACTGCACGAGGCGACCTGCCGCTTTGCCAACCTGCTGAAAGATCGCGGAGTCAAGCGCGGGGACCGGGTGACGATCTACCTGCCGATGGTACCGGAAGCCGCCGTGGCCATGCTGGCCTGCGCGCGTATCGGGGCTGTCCATTCCATCGTCTTCGCTGGCTTCTCCCCCGATGCGCTGGCAGGCCGGATCGAGGATTGCGCCAGCACCGTCGTCATCACCGCGGACGAAGGCCTGCGCGGCGGCAAGAAGGTGCCGCTGAAGGCCAACGTGGATGCCGCCTGTGACAAGGTACGCGTGGATACCGTCATCATGCTGCGCCACACCGGGGCGGACGTGCCGATGGTTGACGGGCGCGACATTGACTGGGCGCAGGCCGTGGCCGGCATGGACGCCGATTGCCAGGCAGAGGAAATGAACGCCGAAGACCCGCTGTTCATCCTCTACACCAGCGGCTCCACCGGCAAGCCCAAGGGCGTGCTGCACACCACCGGGGGTTACGGCGTGTGGGCCAGCATGACCCACGAATATACCTTCGATTACCAGCCGAACCCGGATGGCAGCCGCCCCGTGTTCTGGTGTGCGGCGGATATCGGCTGGGTCACCGGCCACTCCTATGTCGTTTATGGCCCGCTGTTGAATGGCGGCGTCACGCTGATGTTCGAGGGCGTGCCTAACTTCCCTGATTTCAGCCGCTTCTGGCAGGTGGTCGACAAGTACCAGGTGGAAATCTTCTACGCCGCCCCCACGGCCCTGCGCGCCCTGATGCGCGAGGGTGACGAGTGGGTGGCCCGGACCAGCCGCCAGTCCCTGCGCCTGCTGGGCAGCGTGGGGGAGCCGATCAATCCCGAAGCCTGGGAATGGTATTACAACGTGGTGGGCGATGGCCGCTGCCCGATCGTCGATACCTGGTGGCAGACCGAGACCGGCGGCCACATGATCACTCCCCTGCCCGGCGCCCACGCGCTGAAGCCGGGCGCGGCCAGCTTCCCCATGTTCGGGGTGCAGCCGCAAGTGGTCGATCCCGCCAATGGCCACGTGCTGGAAGGCGCAACGGAAGGCGCGCTGGTCCTCACCGACAGCTGGCCGGGCCAGATGCGCACGGTCTATGGCGATCATGACCGCTTCATCCAGACCTACTTCAGCCAGTATCCCGGCAAGTATTTTACCGGCGATGGCTGCCGCCGGGATGAGGATGGCTATTACTGGATCACCGGCCGCATCGACGATGTGATCAACGTGTCCGGCCACCGGATGGGCACGGCCGAGATCGAAAGCGCCCTGGTGGAGCATGACCTGGTGGCCGAGGCCGCCGTGGTCGGCATGCCGCACGACATCAAGGGACAGGGCATCTATGCCTATGTCACCACGATGGACGGGGTGGAGGACACCGACGACCTGCGGCGCGAGCTGATCGCCTGGGTACGCAAGGAAATCGGCCCCATCGCCACGCCGGACGTGCTGCAATTCGCCCCCGGCCTGCCCAAGACGCGCAGCGGCAAGATCATGCGCCGCATCCTGCGCAAGATTGCCGAGAACGATACCGGCAACCTGGGCGACATTTCCACGCTGGCCGATCCATCGGTGGTGGAAGACCTGCTGCGGAACAGCCCGCACGCGAAAGGATAAGGCCCGTGATCACCATCTACCACGTGCCCAGTTCGCGCAGCCAGCGCATCGTGTGGCTGATGGAGGAGATGGAGGAGCCTTACCGGCTGGAAACCTTCGGCATCCCGGTGCCGGAGAGTTTCCTGGCTATCAACCCGCTGGGCAGCGTGCCCACCATCGTGGACGATGACGCCGATCAGCCGATCACCATGTTCGAAAGCATCGGCATCCTGCTGTACATTACCGGGCGGCGGCTGGTGGCCGGGAACGAGAAGGCGATTGCCCTTGCCGTGGGCCCGCGCCCCGATGCCGCCCACTATGCCGCGCACCTGCAATGGCTGCACTTCGGGGAGGCGGACCTTGCCACCCCCATCGGCACCGTGTTCCGCACACGCGTTTTCACGGGCGAACAGACCAACGCCACCATTGCCGACCAGCTGGGGCAATTGGAAAGGCGGCTGAAGTTCCTGGATGACACCCTGGCCGATGGCCGCCAGTGGATCACCGGTGACAGGTTCACGATTGCCGATATCTCCATCGGCTATGCCTTCCTGCTGGCGGAATTCACGCGCTGCGAAGTGCCCCTGCCTGATTACGTGGCGGCCTATTGGCGGCGCCTGCAGGCGCGGCCGGGCTACAAGCGGTCCATCGCGGACTGACCCGCCACCACGTTACAATTTGGCACTGGCCAGCGCGCGCCGCTTGGCTAATCTCCCGGCAAAACAAATCATGAGGGGGGAGATTCATGACCATTTCGATCCGTGCGGCCATTCTGGCCGCATCGTGCAGCATGCTGGCACTGCCGGCACAGGCGCAGGTGGCCCACGCAGTACCCAGCGTGCCGCTGGAGATGGAGCCCAACACCTGCGACCGGGCGTGCCTTGAAGGCAAGGTGGAAGCCTACCTCCAGGCGATGAGCGACGGGGTGGTGTCGGACGGCCTGTTCGCCCGCAGCGTGCGCTTTACCGAAAACGGGGTGGAAATGCCGCTGGGCAATGAAGGGCTGTGGGCCACCACGGTTTCCCCGCAAGGCTACCGGTTGATCGTGCCGGACGTGGTCACCGGACAGGTGGCCGCGCTGGCAACGGTGCAGGAACAGGCCAATTCCTCCGCCACTGGCCCGCAGCGTGCCCCGGAGCACGTGGGCCTTTCGCTGCGCCTGCGGATCGATCGCGATGGCCGGATTAGCGAGGTCGAGCAGATCGCCGCCCGGCCCGATCGCCCGCTTGGCGCGGCCAGCGGGCCTTCGACCAACCCATTCCCCGACATCGGCGCGGCCGTGGCGGCGCTGGGTTCGCCGTGGCCGCGCTACCTGCGGGCCGTTCCGGAAGGCCAGCGCCATACCCGTGCGGAACTGGTGGAAGTGGCCAATGCCTATTTCGAGGCGGTCGAGCGCAACACCGGCAATGACTATTACCCCTTCACCGATGATTGCCTGCGGCTGGAAAACGGGATGATCGCCGCCGCATCCGATGCGGAGCGCGCCGCATTGCCCGACCGTCCGGCCTTCGGCACGGTGCAGACCTGCAAGGGCCAGTTCGAAACCAGCCTGATCGGCACCGTCACCGGCGTGCGTGACAGGCGGGTGCTGGCGGTGGACGTGGAGCGCGGCATCGTGTTCGCGTCCGCCTTCTTCGATCACCGGCCGATCAACTGGACATGGCAGCTGGGCGAACTGTTCAAGGTGGAAGGCGGCCAGATTTCCCGGATCGAGGCGATCTTCATCCGCAGCCCCTATGCCATGTGTTCCGGCTGGAGCACTTACCAGCAGTGCCGCAGCGAGGAAGTGCAGGACGTGCGCTGATCCCCGGCGCGCTGTCCCGGCATAGGTGAAGCACCGGAGGGACCGGCTACCGGACCGCTAACCGTGCAGGCGCATCATGCCGGCATGGAGATTGGCGCGGATAGATCGGTCTACACGGGGCGGCGGCGTGACAGCCGCCTGCGGCTACGGCGCGGTGTCCCCGCCACGCTGATGACGCTCGATGGCAAGGTGAGCGCCAACCTGCTCGACCTTTCGTTTTCGGGGGCGCATGTCCGTGCGGATTTCGTTTTCCACACCGGCCAGCAGATGATGCTGTGGTGGCTGGAATACGAGACCTTCGGCACGGTCGTATGGGCCCGCGATAACGAGGCGGGCCTCGAATTCGACGAACCGCTGCCAACCGCCACCATCCTGCGCACACGGGAGAAAGTGGACCTGGGCCATGTCAAATCCCCCGAAGAACTGGCGCGGGAACAGGCGCGGGACTGGTTTCTCACCCACCGTTGACCGTGGGCGTTTCGCCAGACGCAACTGGTGATGCAATAAACGCAAGGCTTGGTGTATGGTGGCCCACGGCGCTCGCTGATAGGGCGCGCGCTCCTGACAGGAAGGGCCAGACCCATGCCGCGCGCACGCCTCTATTCGCTTGAAGAACTCGATGACATCCCCGGCACCCACGTGTTCACCGCGCGGCGCAGCCGGCAGGGCTACCACCTGCACAAGTTCTGCATGAGCCTGATGCAGGAGGCCAACCGGGAAGAGTTCAAGGCTGACGAACGGGCCTACCTTGACCGGTATGGCATGACCGAGGAGCAGAAGCAGGCCGTGCTGGACCGCGACCTGACCCGCCTGATCGAGCTTGGCGGCAACATGTACTTCCTCGTCAAGATTGCCAGCACCGATGGCCAGTCGGCGCTCAAGGCAGTCAGCACCACGTCGGGCATGTCGGCCGACGAATATGCCAAGATGATGCTGGAAGGCGGGCGCAGCCCCGAAGGCATCCGTTCAAAGAGGGACAAGAACTGATGGCCCGCATCACCGCCGGCATAGCCACCAGCCACGTGCCCGCCATCGGCGCGGCGATCGACCTTGGCAAGACGCAGGACCCGTACTGGAAGCCGGTGTTCGACGGCTACGAGTTCGTGAAGGAGTGGATCAAGGACAACACGCCCGACGTGGTGATCCTGTTCTACAACGATCACGCCTCGTCGCTGATGCTCGACATCGTGCCGACTTTCGCGATGGGCTTTGCCGACAGCTTCCTCCCGGCCGATGAAGGCTGGGGCCGCCGCCCCGTCCCCACGGTGTACAACCACGTGGACCTGGCGGCGCACATTGCCGAGCAGCTGGTGATCGACGAGTTCGACCTGACGCTCATCAACGAGATGGACGTGGACCACGGCTGCACCGTGCCGCTGTCACTGGTGTTCGGCCAGCCGGAAGAATGGCCCTGCAAGGTCATCCCCTTTGCGGTCAACGTCAGCCAGTTCCCCACCCCTTCGGGCCACCGCTGCTGGAAGCTGGGCGAGGCGATCCGCGATGCGGTGAAAAGCTACCCGGAAGACCTCAACGTGCAGGTCTGGGGCACGGGCGGCATGAGCCACCAGCTGCACGGCAGCCGCGCGGGCCTGATCAATCCGGAATGGGACAACCGCTTCATCGACCTGCTGGCCAACGAGCCGGAGGAACTGGTGCCGATCACGCGCCTGGAATACCTGCGCGAAACGGGCACCGAGGGCATCGAGCTGATCATGTGGCTGGCGATGCGCGCGGCGCTGGGTTACGGCGTGGAGGAGAAGCACCGCTTCTACCGCGTCCCCGCCAGCAACACCGCCGTGGGCCACGTGGTCTACGAAACGCGGATCTGACGCAGGGCCCCTTGCGCCCTCAACCACGGCGCAGGGACATCCGCGATAGCAGGCCGTCCTTCAGCACGTAGTGGTGGAACAGGGCGGCCGCGGCATGCAGGCCCACCAGCCAGTATCCGACAGTCCCACCCAGTTCGTGCAGTTCCTCCGCATTGTGGGCCAGCGCCTCGTCCACCGGGGCAATGGCCGGCATGCTGATGCCCCAGAACGGAATTGCGTCACCTTCGGCGCTGAGGATCACCCATCCGGCAATGGGCATGGCAATCATCAGGACGTAGAGCGCCAGGTGCACGGCCTTGGAAGCAAGGCTGCGCCAAGCCGGTTCCGCCATTTCCGGCGGGGCAGCGGTCATGATGCGGGCAACGATCCGCACCCACACCAGCACGAACACGGTCAGCCCCAGGGTAAAGTGCCAAGCCTTCAAGGCCTCGCGCGGATCGCTGCCGCGCGGATAGAATTCGCGCAGTTCGATAGCCGCGTAGACGGCAATCATCAGGGCAAGCATCAGCCAGTGGAGCCAGATGGAGATCGTGCTGTAGCGACCGGGGCCGGTATCACTTTTCATTGGCTTCCTCCTCGTCTGATGCAATTCTTCGCAAGTACCCGTGACCAACATTGACAGGTGTCAGCCCGCCCCGTCCACCGATTCATGACCGCCAAGCATTGGGGACGGCCGCCCAAGCTCAAGCTCCGCGTCCGAAAAGCGGATCGGGGTGCGCAGGCCGCGGATACCTTCGGGCAGGTCGATCACCATGCCGCGCGCCGCCACCTGCGGATCGCTGAGCGCCTGGGCCACGGTGTTGATCGGCCCGGCGGGAATCCCCTCGCCCTCCAGCGCAGCCAGCAGCGCATCGCGCTCCCAGTCCTGCGTGCGGCTGCCGACCCGCTCCGACACCGCCGCACGGTCCGCCACGCGGCCGGCATTGGTCGCCCAGCCCGGTTCCGGGTTCAGGTCAAGGAGGTCCGCCAGCCGCTGGAACTGGCTGTCATTGCCGACCGCGATGATCGCCCAGCCATCGGCGCAGGGAAATGCCTCGTACGGCACGATGTTGGGATGGGCATTGCCCAGCCGCGTGGGCGAATTCCCGCTGGCAAGGTAATTCATCGCCTGGTTGGCCAGCGTGCCCACCATCACGTCCAGCAGGGCCATGTCGACCATCTGCCCGCGCCCGGTGCGCTGGCGCATGTGCAGCGCGGCCTGGATGCCGATCACGGCGTAAAGCCCGGTCAGGATGTCGGCATAGGCCACGCCGATCTTCTGCGGCGCGCCCGCCGGGTCGCCCGTGAGGTCCATGATCCCGCCCATGCCCTGGACGATGAAATCGTATCCCGCGCGCGGGGCATAAGGCCCGTGCTGCCCGAAGCCGGTGATCGAGCAGTAGACGAGGCCGGGGTTGGCTTCTTTCAGACTGTCATAGTCGAGGCCGTATTTGGCCAGCCCGCCCAGCTTGAAGTTCTCGATCACCACGTCGGCGTTGGCGATCAGCTCCTTCACTTTCGCAAGGTCAGCCGGATCGCGAAAATCCGCCACCATCCCGGTCTTGCCCCGGTTGGCGGCGTGGAAATAGGCGGCGTCCTTCGACCCGTCCTCCCGCTCGATGAACGGCGGCCCCCAACCACGCGTGTCATCGCCTTCGGGGCTTTCCACCTTGACGACGTCCGCGCCAAGGTCCGCCAGCACCTGCCCGGCCCACGGCCCGGCCAGGATGCGGGCGAGTTCGACTACCTTGATGCCGGCAAGGGGGGAATTACTCATCCCCTCACCCTACCCGCTCCCGTCGAACGAAGTCGAGAGGCGAACGCGCCCTTGCCTGACGTCGCTCGGCGTGAACGGCTCCGCTCACGCAGGCGCGATCCTGAACACCCGCTCCGCATTGCCGTGGCACAGGGCATGCATTTCGGCTTCGGTGCACTGGAAGTTCTCGATGAAGTCCACCGCCGGCTTCATCGGCTGGTAGGGGTAATCGATCGCCCAGATCACGTTTTCGATCCCCATCCGGTCAATCGCGTAGCGCAGGGCCAGCGGGTCTTCCACGCCGCTGGTGGTGAAGACGAAGTTATCCTTGAAGTATTCCTCCATGGACCGCTGCGTCTTGGGCGCACGACCCACCTTCTGCGCGCGGCTATTCATGAAGTTGATCCGCCAGATGAAGAAGGGGACCATTTCGCCCATGTGGCCCACGCAAATGCGCAGCTTCGGAAAACGGTCGAACACGCCGCCAGCCATCATGCGCAGCATGTTGGTGCCCACTTCCACCCCGTAAGCCCACATGGCGCTGTCCATCGCGTAGTCCATCAGCGGGCCTTTGAGCGTGTCCGATGGCCCGCGCGGGTGGATGTAGATGGTGGCGTCCAGCGCCTCTGCCGCTTCGAAGATCGGCCAGAACTTGGGATCGTCGAAGTATTCGCCGTTGGTATGGCCGTTGACGACCAGGCCGTTCAGCTTCAGCTTCGTCATCACCCGGTCGATTTCCTTGGCCGCGCGCTTGGGGCTGTGCGGGGCAAAGCTGGCAAGGCCGGCGAAACGGGTGGGCCATTTCGCGATGATCTCCGCCATCCGGTCATTGCTCAGCGCCGCCAGTTCGGTGGCCGTATCGGCATCGAACATCTGCACGCCGGGCGCGGTCAGCGTTAGCAGGTGCATGTCCACGCCGAATTCGTCCATCTGCGGCAGGCGCTGCGCCTCGATGTCCTTCAGGCCATCGAGAAAGTTCATCTTGCCATAGCCGGTAGTGTCATGGTCGGCATCGTAAATGCCGCCCACCAGCAGCTTGTCACTGCTTTGCGAAGGGCCGCGGGCCACCTTGCGCAGTTCCTCGGCCACTTCGGGGATCGTCCATGCTTCCTCGCAGGCGATCAGGCGGCATTTCTTTCCCATGTGGCTCTCCTCTCCCGTTTATGTCCCTTGGTTAAAGGCTGCCATGCTTGCGGGCAAGGGCGCGCGGGCCTAGCATTTGCGGATGGTCAGACCCGTGCAGACACAGGACGAAAGCTGGACATCCAGCGGCCTGGAGCAGCGCGAGGCGTTGACCGCGTGGCGTGACTGGGCCGCCAATACCATCGCCCCGATCGAGGTGGAGGTGTTCGATCCCAATGCCTTTGCCGCCCGCTGGGTGAGCCACGGCATCGGCCAGCTGCGTCTGCTGCACCTTCATGCGCCGGCCCAGCGGGTAACGCACACCGGGGCGGAAGGCGCGGGGGTGCGCGCGGCCCCGTCCATCCAGCTGGTCTATGCCCGCGAAGGCACGCTGCGCACCACGATGGCCGGGCGCACGTTCGACGTGGCGCCGGGCCAGTTCGTGCTGCTGGACAATACCCGCTATTACCGCATGGAAATGGACACCCCGCACGAAGCGGCGGACCTGATGATGCCGCAGGGCTGGCTTGAACGATACCTGCCCGATCCCCGCCGCCTGCTGGCCCGCCCGGTGGACTTGCGGGCCGGCTGGGGCGCGCCGCTGGGGGCCTTGCTGGAAACGATCCTGAACGGCGGGCTGGACAAGGCCCCGCTGCCCCGCCCGCTTATTGCCGAACAGATCGGCGTGCTGCTGGCGCTCGCCACATCCACCGTCCTTGGGCCGGAAGACGCCGCCGAAGTGCCGCGCCACCGCGGCCAGTTGGCCAGCCGCATCCTGCGCCGGATCGAAAGCGACTATGCCGACCCCGACCTCTCGCCGGAAATGGTGGCGGCGCAGGTGGGCATTTCCAAGCGCTACCTGCAAACCCTGCTGGCGGCGAGCGGCACCAGCTTCGTGCAGGAACTCAACGCCACCCGGCTGGAACGGGCGAGCGAGATGCTGGCCGACCAGCGCCTGGCCGCGCTCGCCATTGCGGACGTGGCCTATCGCACCGGCTTCCTTGACCCGGCCTATTTCGCCCGGCTGTTCCGCAAACGCTTCGGCATTACGCCAAGGGAATGGCGCGCGGGGAACGCGCCGCAAAGCTGACCATCAAGGAGCCGCCCTTTCAATGTCCTGCTGCGCTGCCTATCTCCCGCCGATGACCGGAACCTCTCTCCTCCCCACCTACTACCTTTCGCACGGCGGCGGGCCGTGGCCGTGGATGATGGAACAGCGCGGACATTTCTACCGCGAACTCGACGCCTCGCTGAAGCAGATGCACGACGAGCTGGGCGATGCGCCCAAGGCCATCCTGGTGGTGACCGCGCATTGGGAGGAGCCGGTGTTCACCTTCTCCACCGCCGCCAGGCCGGGGATGATCTACGATTATTACGGCTTCCCGCCGGAAACATACCAGATCACCTACGAAGCCCCCGGCCTGCCCGAACTTGGCGAGCGGGCGGCGGCCATGCTGGCGGCGGGTGGCATGGCCAGCGCCACGGACCCTGCGCGCGGCTTTGACCACGGCACCTTCAGCCTCTTGCAGGCGCTTTACCCTGAGGCGAAGCTGCCCGTGGTGCAGATGTCGATCCGGCAGGATTACGACCCCGCCGCGCATGTGCAGGCCGGGCGGCTGCTGAGCCAGCTGCGGCGCGAGGGCGTGCTGATAATCGGCAGCGGTTTATCCTTCCACAACCTGCGGGCGATGGGTTCGCCCATGGCCCATGCGCCGAGCCATGCCTTTGACGGCTGGTTGCAGGAAAGCCTCGTCGGTCTTTCCGGGCACGAGCGGGTGCAGCGCCTGCTGGCATGGGAACAGGCCCCGGCGGCGCGGCTGGTCCACCCACGCGAGGATCACCTGATGCCGCTGCACGTGGCCGTGGGCGCGGCCGAGGGCGAGGCGGGGCGGACGACCTATCACCAGGGCGATTTCTTCGGCAACATCGCCGCCTCCAGCTTCCAGTTCGGCGAGCTGCCGGCAGCCGTCGCGGCCTAACGCTCCTCCGCCAACCGCTTCAGCCGCGGGGTGACCATCGGCACGGTCAGCATCGTGCTCATCACCGCCATCAGCAACAGCGCGGTGAAGGTCTGTCCGCTGATGATCTCCTTATCCAGCAGCACGTTGGCGAAGATGATCATGATCAGCGCCTTGGTCTGCAGCAGCCAGCCGATCACGCCCGCCTCTCCCCGCTTCCAGCCCAGCAGCCGCCCGGCAATCGCCACGCCCAGCAGCTTGCCGCCCACCGATGCCGCCAGCAGCAGCAGTGCCGCGCCGATCACCGCAAGGCCCCCGCCGGCAAAATCGGTGCGCAGGCCCGTGGACAGGAAGAACACCGGCATCAGCGCCAGCAGGATGACGCCGCGGAACGTGTCCAGTTGCGCCTCGCCAAACCACTGCCGGTCCAGCACGCAGCCCGCCAGGAAGGCGCCGACCATATAGTGCAGCCCCGCCCAGTCCGCCACCAGCCCGCACAGCGCCAGCCAGACCAGCGCGGCATACCAGCGGTCGTTCCCGGCAATCCGCAGCATCAGGCGGCGCACGGCCCAGGCGGCAAGCGCGAAGAAGGCGAGGAACGCCCCCTGCCGGGTGATCCGCTCCCAATCCAGCAGGATCAGCGCCAGCACGCCCCAGATGGCTAGGTCATCCAGGCTGGCATAGCGCAGCAGCCGCTGGCCCAGTTCCTGCCGGAACACGCCCAGCTTTTCCATCAACAGCACCAGGATGGGCAGCGCGGTGACAGCGCAGGCCATGCCGATGCCCAGCAGCGCCTGCCAGTAATGGCCCTGTGCGCCCAGCCAGCCGGGCCACAGCAGGATTACCGCCCCTGCCGCCGCGCCGGTGGCCAGCGGCACCAGCAGCGCCAGCGTCGCCGTGGTCCCACTCTGCTTCCGATCGGCCCAGGCAGCGCCCAGATCCAGCTCCACCCCGGCCACAAAGACGAACAGCATCACCGCCCACCACGCAAGGCCGTTCAGCGCGCCGATCACTTCCGGGCGAAATACCGTTTCGTAATAGCCGGGAAAGGCCGCGCCCAGTACGCCGGGACCCAGCACGATGCCCGCCACGATCTGCACCACCACCAGCGGCGCCCAGTAATCTGTCCGCAGCAGGCGCCAGAACAGGTAGGGCAGGGAGAAGATGATCGTCAGCGCGATCAGGAACAGTTCGGTGGTGGTCATCATGCCGGCCCACGCCGACAAAGCTCATCAAGACAAAACATCATGCGCTTTTATCCGGTTTTATCTGCGCGGGAATCCTTTGCCGCAAGGCCGGCGAACGATAGCCTGCAACGCGGATGGTAATAGAGCCCTTCGGATAAAGTCGGCGTCACCATTCATCAATAGGCTTGGAGAGGAAGCCTGGACGCGCCGCCACCGCTCGCAAGAAGCGGGGCGGCGCGCCAAACCATCGTCCAGTTCCGCTGTCAGGAGCGATCACCTGGTTTGAGAGGTATTTTTTGCATGAGCGAGGCACAAAAGGGGTTCCCCCTCCCCAGTTCCCTCAAGGTAGTTCCCGGTACGGAAGCTGCGCAGGCGGCATACCCCTATTACACCCAGTTCTCGCCAGAGGATGACGGCAAGTTCTGGTTCTACAATTCCATGCACTTCCCCGAGCCAATGCATCATTTCGACATGATCACGGCGGAAGCCGCCTATGTGGCGATGGGGGCGATGAATACCCGCATGCACGTGCTGCCCACGGCCAAGGGCGTGGACCACCGCATCATCAATGGCCGCGTGTACATCGGCGGCGTGGTCGTCACCGATCCGGACGAGATTGCCGAGCGCGTGAGCGAGTTCCAGCAACGCGCCTTCTGGTATTACGAGAACTGGGAAACCCAGTACGAGCACTGGAAGGGCAAGATGCGCGCGCTGATTGCCGAAGCGCAGGCCCTGCCCACCCCCTCGCTGCCCGATTACGAGCCGCTGGCCACCTTCCAGGAAGGCGATGCCGTTCCCGCCAGCCACAACCTGCTGAAGATCTACCAGCAACAGGTCGAAGGGTACCACCGCATGTGGCACCACCACTTCGAATTCCTGCTGCTGGGCTACGGCGCCTACATGACCTTCTTCGATTTCTGCAAGAAGGCCTTCCCGGAGATTTCCGACCAGGCGATCAGCCGCATGGTGGCGGGGATGGAAGCGGAAATCTTCCGCCCGGACGAAGAAGTGAAGCGCCTGGCCCGCCGCGCGGTGGAACTGGGCGTGGACCACCACTTCACCGACGATGTGAATATCGACCAGGTGCTGGCCGATCTCGACCGCGTGGGCCAGCCGGGCAAGGCATGGCTGGAGGAGCTGGAAACCAGCCGCAACCCGTGGTTCAACGTGTCCAGCGGCGATGGCTTCTACCACTATCACCGCAGCTGGCAGGATGACCTGTCGATGCCGTTCGCCGCGCTACCGGGCTATATCGCCAAGGTGAAGGCGGGCGAGAACATCGAACGCCCGACCGAACAGCTGATAGCCGAACGCGAACAGCTGGTCGCCGATTACCGCGAGCTGCTGGATACGGATGAGGACCGCGCCACTTACGACCAGCTCATCACGCTGGCGCACCGCGTGTTCCCCTACGTGGAAGGCCACAAGTTCTACTGCGAACACTGGTACACCAACCTGTTCTTCAACAAGATCCGCGAATTCGGCCGCCTGCTGCTGGCGCACGGGTTCTTCGGGCCTGACGGGGTGGAGGAGGACGTGTTCCACCTCACCCAGTACGAACTGGAAAGCGCCATCGTGGACCTGATGCTGGCCTGGGGCCTGGGCAACGAAGCGCGCGGGGTGAAGCACTGGCCCGCCATCATCGCCCAGCGCCGCGCCGCGATCGAGGAATGGGCCAAGCACCCCACCCCGCCGGCGCTCGGCAACGTGCCCGATGCGATCGACGATCCGGCCATTAACATGCTGTGGGGCATCACCCGCGAAAACCTGGATCGCTGGCTGGATGACGGCAGCGAGAACCCCAACGAACTGAAGGGCTTTGCGGCCTGTTCGGGCGTGGTCGAAGGCCCGGCGCGCGTGGTCAAGTCGGTGGCGGAAATCGGCCGCATCCAGCAGGGCGATATCCTGGTGTGCCAGGTGACCAACCCCACCTGGTCGCCCATCTTCCAGAAGATCAGCGCGGCGGTATCCGACATCGGCGGATCGATGAGCCACATGGCCATCGTGGCGCGCGAATACGGCCTGCCAGCGGTGGTCGGCTGCGGCACCGCCACGCTGCGCATCAAGGATGGCCAGCGCATCCGCGTGGATGGCGGCAAGGGTACCGTGTCGATCCTGGAGGACGCGTGATGGTTTTTGCCAGTGCTTCGACAAGCTCAGCACGAGCGGAGCTTTTGCATTGCCCCCACGGCCCCCGTTCCGCTCGGCCTGAGCTTGTCGAAGGCCGCGCCCAGCAGTCGATCCCAAGAGCGCGAGCATGACTGACGCTGTTGCCTGGTTCGCCGATGTCGGCATCAAGGATCGCCCCACGGTGGGCGGCAAGGGCGGTTCGCTGGGCGAACTGACCAATGCCGGCATCGCCGTGCCGCCGGGTTTCGTGGTGACGACGGGCGCGTTCGAACTGTTCCTCGCCGCACTGGAAGCGCGTGAGCCGATCCGCCCGCTGGTGGAGGTGCTCGACCCCGCCGATCATGGCGCGGCCATTACCCTTTCGGAAAAGCTGCGCGCCCGCGTGATGGGCGAGCCGATGCCGGAGCAGGTGGAAAGCGCGATCATTTCCGCCATGCGCCAGCTGTGCCCGGACGGCCAGCCGGTCGCGGTGCGTTCCAGCGCCACCACCGAAGATGCCGAGGACGCCAGCTTCGCCGGCCTGCAGGACACCTTCCTGTGGGTGCTGACGCCGGAAGACATGGCGCACAAGGTGCGCGAATGCTGGGGAAGCCTCTATTCGGTGGAAAGCATGACCTATCGCCGCAAGCACGGCCTGCCGGAAGACGGCGTGGCCATGGCCGTGGTGGTGCAGCAGATGGTGGATGCCATGTGCGCCGGCGTGATGTTCACCCGCAGCCCGACCACGGGTGACAAGTCCGTCATCACCATCGAAGGTGCCTGGGGCCTCGGCTCCGCCGTGGTTTCCGGCGAAGTGACGCCGGACAAGTGGGTGCTGGGCAAGATCACCGGCGAAATCAGCCAGCGCGACATTTCCGACAAGCACGCCCGGCAGATTCCGGCGGAAGGCGGCGGCATCGTGGAAGTGGAGAACGAGGAGCCGATGCGGTCTTCCCCGTGCCTCACCGACGAGCAGTTGCTTGCCTTGCGCGAAGTGGGCCGCCGGGTGGAACGCCATTACGGCAAGCCGCAGGATATCGAATGGGCGCTGGACAAGGAGGGCAACGTCCTGCTGCTCCAGTCCCGACCAGAGACCGTATGGGCGCAGAAGGATGCGGCCGCTAAGCCCGTCGCTCCCGCCGGGGCCAGCACCATGGCCCACGTCATGAACATTTTCGGAGGCCGCAAGTGAGCCGCCTGACCCTGAGCGACATTGCCGAGATTTCCAAGCTGCTGGACGAAAGCCAGTTCGGCAGCCTGGACCTGCAAATGGGCGAATTCCGCCTGAAGATCCGGCGGGACGGCGCAGGGGGCGGATCGGGCGGCTGGGCGCGGGACGAGGACGATTACGCCCCTGCCACCGCTGCTCCTGCCCCGGCTGCGGCACCTGCACCTGCTGCGCCCGCCGCTGCCGCCGCCTCGGCTGGCGAGGTCGACGTGCCCGCCCCGCTGCTGGGCAATTTCTACGAGGCCCCGCGCCCGGGTGAGCCCAACTTCGTGGAAGTGGGCGACACCGTCACCCCCGATACCACCATCGGCATTATCGAGGTGATGAAGCTGATGAACCCGATCCGCGCGGGCGTTGCCGGCACTGTCACCGCCAAGCTGGCGCAGAACGGCAAGGCGGTGGAACAGGGCCAAGCCCTCATCCGCGTGAAGGTGGGCTGACATGGCGACTATCCGCATCGTCGAAACGTCCTTGCGTGACGGCAACCAGTGCCTGTGGGGGGCGCTGGGGGTCAACACCGCCAAGACGCTGACCGTGGCCCCGGCGATGGAGCGCGCCGGTTACAAGGCGATCGACTTCACCACCTCCACCCACATGGGCGTGGCCGTGCGTTACAAGCAGGAAGACCCGTGGGAACGCATCCGCGCCATGGCGGCCATCTGCAAGACCACGCCGCTGCAGTTCCTGTCCACCGGCTTCCGCTTCATCGCGTGGGAAACCGCCACGCCCGAATTCATGGAGCTGGCCTTCCGCACGCTCGCCACCAACGGCATCCGCCGGTTCGCGCTGGCAGATCCGATGAACGATGCGGAAAGCAACGTGGAAGTGGCCAAGCTGGTCAAGCGCGCCGGCGGAGAACAGGTGGTGGGCGCGCTGGTCTTCTCGATCAGTCCCATCCACGATGATGCCCACTATGCCGCCGCTGCCCGCACCATGGCGCAAAGCCCGGATATCGATGCGCTCTACATCAAGGATCCCGGCGGGCTGCTCACCCCCAAGCGGGCGGGCACGCTGATCCCTGCAATCCTCGCCGAAATCGGCGACAAGGAGCTGGAGCTGCACAACCACTGCACCATCGGGCAGGCCGAACCCGCGTGCCTCGAAGCGGCGGACCTTGGCGTTGCCGCCGTGCAGTGCGCCAGCGGCGGCGCGGCCGATGGCACCAGCAACCCGCCAATCATGCGCATGATCGCCAACCTGCGCGCGCAGGGGCATGACGTGCCCATTGATGACGAGGCGGCGCAGGAGGTTTCCGATTTCTGGACCGCCGTGGCCGAAGCCGAAGGCCTGCCCACCGGCAGCCCGATGGCGTTCGATGCCGCCTATTTCCACCACAACCTGCCCGGCGGCATGGTCGGCACCATGCGCCGCCACCTGGCCGACCAGCGCGTGCCACACCTGGAAGGCGCGGTGGTGGAGGAACTTGGTCGGGTGCGGCAGGAACTGGGCTGGCCCATCGTGATGACGCCGTTCGCCCAGATGTTGCAGACGCAGGCGGTGATGAACGTCACCGGCGGCGAACGCTGGAGCGTGATCCCGGACGAGATCATCCGCTTCGCAATCGGCAAGTTCGGCCGCCCCAACGCGCCGGTGGACCCCAACGTGATGGACCGCATCATGGCCAACCCGCGCACCAAGGAACTGCAGGCAGAAACCGGCATGGCCGACCTCAAGACCCTGCGCAAACGCATTGGCGAGACGCTGTCGGACGAGGAATTCCTGCTGCGCGCCACCATGCCCGCCGGGCAGGTGGACGCGATGCAGGCCGCCGGACCCGCCCCACGCGAATACAATCCCGACACCGTGGCCGTGATGGAACTTGTCCGCACAGTGCTCGCCAACCGCAGCGTGGATGCCTTCGCCATCGAACGTGAGGATTTCAAACTGGAAGTTTCCGCATGACCGCCCGCCAGCCAAAAGGCTTCATGTTCGATCTCGATGGCACGCTGATCCTCTCCAATCGCAGCCTTGGCAATTACGATGCCATCCCCGGCGCGGCGGAGGCTCTGGCGGAACTCGACCGGCTGGGCGTGCCGTGGCTGGCGCTGACCAACGGCAGCGCCTACCCGTCCCGCGTGCAAGGCCCGCGCCTGCGCGCCGCAGGGGTGCCGGTGCCGGACGAAAAGCTGTTCACCCCCAACTCCGTCGCTGCCCGCGTGATGCTGGCGCGCGGTTACAGCAACGTGCTTGTGCTGGGCACGCAAGGGGTAACCGATGCGCTGAGCGAGCTGGGCGTTTCCTGCTCCATGCTGGGCGATGAAGCCGCCAAAAGCGCCGATGCCGTTTATGTCGCCTGGCATCCTGACTGCGTGATGGATCACATCCACCTCGCTTGCGAGCGGGTGCTGGACGGGGCCGCGCTGCTGTCTGCTTCGGACGTGCCGTTCTTCGCCACCAAGGAAGGCCGCAGCTTCGGCTATTCCTGCGCCATCAACGGGGCCATTTCCCGCGTGACCGGGGTGGAGCCGGAACCCTGCGGCAAGCCGTCGATGCATGCGATGGAAGTGATCGCCGAGACGCTGGGCGTGGCGAAAGAGGACGTGGGCGTGGTGGGCGATGATGCCGTGGCCGAAATCCTGATGGCCCGCAATGCCGGCGCCATCGGCATTGCCGTCACCAGCGGAGCGACCGGCGCGGAGGAGTGGGCCAGCCAGCCTGCGGAAAAGACCCCGCACATGGTAATTGCCAACATCGGCGAACTGGCGAAGGCCTGCAATCTGGTCTAGTTGCAATCCCAACCAGATGGGAGAGCACATGCAACTGGGCCGTCTCAATCACGTAGGGATCGCCGTGCCCGACATGGCCGAGGCGATTGCCTTCTGGCGCGATGTCATGGGCGCCGTGCAGGTGAGTGAGCCGTTCGCCATGCCCGAACAAGGCGTGATGGTGTGCTTCGTCGATACGCCTGGCGATGGCCCTTGGGGCGGCACGCAGGTGGAATTGCTCAGCCCGCTGGGGGATGCCTCCCCCATCACCAGCTTCCTTGCCCGCAACCCGCAAGGGGGGCAGCATCACCTCGCCTTCGAAGTGCCGGACATTGCCGAAGCCCGCGCCGCTTATGAAGCCATGGGCAAGCGCGTGCTTGGCCCCACGCGGATCGGCGCGCATGGCACGCCGGTGTTCTTCCTGCACCCGCGCGACATGGGCGGAGTGCTGACGGAAATCATGGAAACGCCGAAAGGGAACCACTGATGGCCCAGGAAACGGCAACCCCGATCCTCGTTTCCACGAATGGCGCGGTGACCACCCTGACCCTTAACCGGCCTGACCGGCTGAATGCCCTGACCCCCGCCATGCTGGACATGCTGCGCGCCGAGATGGCCCGCGCGGTGGATGGCGGCGCCCGCGCACTGGTGCTGACGGGCGAAGGCCGTGCCTTTTCCTCCGGCGCGGACCTGACCAATGACGGCGCGGGTATGCCGGAGGATCTGGGCGCGCTGCTGGATGCGCATTACAACCCGCTCGCCCGCGCCATGGCTGACCTGCCCGTGCCGCTGGTCACGGCGGTGAACGGCCCCGCCGTGGGCGCAGGCATGGGCTTTGCCCTGTCCGGCGATATCGTGGTGGCCGCGCGATCGGCCTATTTCCTCCTCGCCTTCGCCAACATCGGCCTGGTTCCCGATGCGGGTGCCAGCTGGGTGGTCGCGCGCGCCGTGGGCCGCGCCCGTGCGATGGAACTGGCGCTGCTAGGCGAACAGGTGAGCGCACAGGATGCCCTCGCCATGGGCCTCATCAACCGCGTGGTTGACGATGGCGAGGCGCTGGCCGCCGCGCAGGCCATCGCGGCAAAGCTCGCCGCCGGTCCCACCCGCGCGCTGGGCCTGATCCGCCGGCAGATGGCGCAGGCGCTGGACCTGCCGTTCACGCAGATGCTGGACATCGAACACACCAATCAGACCGCCGCCGGCCGCACCGCCGATTTCCGCGAGGCCGTGACCGCTTTCGCCGAAAAGCGCAGCCCACGCTTCGAGGGGCGCTGACATGGCGACACGCAAGGACTGGGAGGCCAAGGCCGCGCGAGAGGTGAAGGGGCGCGATCTCACCTGGCACACGCCCGAAGGGATCGCGGTCAAGCCGGTCTATACCGCCGAGGATGCTGCGGGGCTTGATCCGGGCCTGCCCGGCTTTGCCCCCTACACCCGCGGGCCTTATGCCAGCATGTACACCGGCAGGCCGTGGACCTTGCGCCAGTATGCGGGGTTCTCGACGGCGGAGGAAAGCAACGCCTTCTACCGCCGCAACCTTGCCGCCGGGCAGAAAGGCCTTTCGGTCGCCTTCGATCTGGCCACCCATCGCGGCTACGACAGCGATCACCCGCGGGTGGTGGGCGATGTCGGCAAGGCGGGCGTGGCGATCGACACCGTGCGCGACATGGAGGTACTTTTCGACGGCATCCCGCTGGGCGAGATGAGCGTGTCCATGACCATGAACGGCGCGGTGATCCCGGTCATGGCCTTCTTCATCGTGGCGGGGGAACGGCAGGGAGTTTCCCCCGCTCAGCTTTCCGGGACCATCCAGAACGACATCCTGAAGGAGTTCATGGTCCGCAATACCTACATCTATCCGCCTGCGCCAAGCATGCGGATCGTGTCGGACATCATCGCCTATTGTTCAGCGCACATGCCGCGCTTCAATTCGATCTCGATCAGCGGCTATCACATGCACGAGGCCGGGGCGACCGCCGTGCAGGAACTGGCGTTCACCATTGCTGACGGCAAGGAATATGCCGTGCGGGCGATGGAAGCCGGGCTGGATATCGATGCCTTTGCCCCGCGCCTGTCATTCTTCTTCGGCATCGGCATGAACCTGTTCATGGAAGTGGCCAAGCTGCGCGCCGCGCGCCTGCTGTGGGCCGAGGTGATGCAGGGGCTTGGCGCGAAGGACGAGAAATCGCTCCTGCTGCGTACCCATTGCCAGACGAGCGGCGTCTCGCTGCAGGAGCAGGATCCCTACAACAACGTCATCCGCACCACGGTGGAGGCGCTGGCCGCCGTGCTGGGCGGCACCCAGTCGCTCCACACCAACGCGCTGGACGAGGCGCTGGCCCTGCCGACGGACTTTTCCGCCCGCATCGCCCGCAACACCCAGCTTGTGCTGGCTGAAGAAACCGGGATCACCCGCGTGGCCGATCCCCTGGGCGGCAGCTATTACGTCGAGGCGCTGACGGCAGAATTGGCCGATAAGGCCCGCGCCCTGCTGGCGGAAGTGGACGAAGCCGGCGGGATGACCGCCTATGTCGCCTCTGGCCGCCCCAAGGCCGCCATCGAGGCCGCCGCCGCCGCCCGGCAGGCGAGCGTGGACCGGGGCGAGACGGTGATCGTGGGCGTCAACAAATACCGCGTTCCGGCTGAACCGATCGACCTGCTGGAAGTGGACAACCACGAGGTTCGCCAAAGCCAGATGGCCCGCATCGCCGCCGTAAAGGCCGCGCGGGATGAGGGCCGCGCGCAGGCCGCGCTGGCAGCATTGACCGATGGCGCAAGGGGCGGCGGCAACCTGCTTGCCCTGGCCGTGGAGGCCGCCCGCGCCGATGCCACGCTGGGTGAAATCTCCGCCGCGCTGGAGGCCGCCTTTGGCCGTTATGAAACCCGCCCCACCCCCGTCAGCGGCATTTACGCGGCCGCCTATGCCGGTGATCCGGCCTACCTGCGGGTGCTGGAAGGCGTCGCCGCCGTCACCACCCGGCTTGGCCGCCCTCCGCGCCTGCTGGTCGCCAAGATGGGGCAGGACGGGCATGACCGGGGCGCCAACGTGATCGCCTCCGCCTTTGCCGATATGGGATTTGCGGTCACCTCCGGCCCCCTGTTCCAGACCCCGGAGGAGTGCGCCGCGCTGGCGCTGGCCGAGGGCGTGGACGTGGTGGGCGCCAGCAGCCTTGCCGCCGGGCACAAGACGCTGATCCCGGAACTGATCGGCCACTTGCGCGCTGCGGGACGGGCAGACATCAAGGTGGTGGCCGGCGGCGTGATCCCGCCGCAGGATTATGACATGCTGCGCGAAGCCGGGGTGCAGGGCATCTATGGCCCCGGCAGCAACGTGATCGAATGCGTGGCCGATGTGCTGCGCCTGCTGGGGCACAACATGCCGCCGCTGGAAGAACAGGGAGAACAGGAATGACCCACAATATCGAAACCCTGGCCATCCATGCCGGGTGCGAGCCTGATCCCGCCACCAAGGCACGCATCACGCCCATCTACCAGACGGCGAGCTACGTGTTCGACAGTGCGGAGCACGCCGCCAACCTGTTCGCGCTCAAGGAATTCGGCAACATCTACAGCCGGATCATGAACCCCACCAACGCCGCGCTGGAAGGCAAGATCGCCGCGCTTGAAGGTGGCGTTGGCGCGCTGGGCGTGGGGTCCGGCCACGCGGCGCAGATGATCGTGTTCCACACCCTGATGGAACCGGGCTGCGAGATCGTGGCGGCGAAAAAGCTCTACGGCGGCAGCCTCAACCAGCTGGCCCATGCCTTCGCCAAGTTCGGCTGGAAGGCGGTGTTCGTGGATGCGGACGATCCGGCCAAGGTGGCCGCCGCCATCAATGACAAGACCCGCGCGGTGTTCATCGAAAGCTTGGCCAACCCCGGCGGCGTGGTGCAGGACATTGCCGCGATTGCCGATGTGGCCCACGCGGCGGGTGTGCCGCTGGTGGTGGACAACACCATGGCCACCCCCATGTTGTGCCGGCCGATCGAACACGGCGCGGATATCGTAGTCCATTCGTGCACCAAGTTCCTGAACGGCCACGGCAATTCCATCGGCGGGCTGATCGTGGACGCGGGCAAGTTCGACTGGGCCGCGTCGGACAAGTTCCCCTCGCTCAGCCAGCCCAACCCCAGCTATCACGGCGCGGTGTTGTCCGATGCCCTGGCCCCTGTCGGCCCCATCGCCTTCATCATCGGCTGCCGCGTGCTGGGCCTCCGCGACCTTGGTCCGGCGCTTGCCCCGTTCAACGCCTTCCTGACGCTGACGGGCATGGAAACGCTGGCCCTGCGGATGGAGCGGCACTGCGCCAACGCGCTGCACGTGGCCCAGTGGCTGCAGGCCCACCCCAAGGTTTCCTGGGTGCGCTATGCCGGCCTGCCCGAAGACCCCTATCACCAGCTGGCCCAACGCTACCTTGGCGGCAAGGGCGGCGCGGTGTTCACCTTCGGCGTTAAGGGCGGGTACGAGGCGGGCGTGAAGCTCGTCTCGTCCGTCAAGCTGTTCAGCCACCTGGCCAACATCGGCGATACCCGCTCGCTCATCATCCATCCCGCTTCCACCACCCACAGCCAGCTGGGCGAGGACGAACTGGCCGCCGCCGGCGCCGGGGCGGACGTGGTGCGCATTTCCGTGGGGATCGAGCACGTGGACGACATCGTGGCAGACCTTGCCCAGGCGCTGGAAGCGATCTGACCGTGGACACCCCGATGCCCCCCCGCACCAACTGGACGCGCGAGGAAATCGCCGCGCTGTTCGACCTGCCGTTTACCGAGCTGCTGTTTCGCGCCGCCACTGTCCACCGCGCCCACCATGCGCCGGACCAGGTGCAACTGTGCACCCTGCTCTCCATCAAGACCGGCGGCTGCCCGGAGGATTGCGGCTATTGCTCGCAAAGCGTGAAGGCTGACAGCGGGGTGAAAGCCAGCAAGCTGATGGACGTGCAGGCCGTGCTGCAACGCGCCGCGCAGGCCCGGGACGCAGGGTCGCAGCGGTTCTGCATGGGCGCCGCCTGGCGCAATCCCAAGGACCGCGACATGCCCGCCATCGTCCAGATCGTGGCGGGCGTGCGCGCGATGGGGCTGGAAACCTGCATGACGCTGGGCATGCTGACGCCCGACCAGGCGCGGCAGCTGAAGGAAGCGGGCCTCGACTATTACAACCACAACATCGACAGCAGCCCGGAATATTACGAGCGCGTGATCTCCACCCGCACGATGGCGGACCGGCTGGATACGCTGGGCAACGTGCGCGCGGCGGGCATCAACGTGTGCAGCGGCGGGATCGTCGGCATGGGCGAGACGCGGGCGGACCGGGTGGGCTTCATCCACACCCTCGCCACCCTGCCGCAGCACCCTGAAAGCGTGCCGGTGAACGCGCTGGTGCCGGTGAAGGGCACGGTGCTGGGCGACATGCTGGCCGATACGCCGCTGGCGAAAATCGACGACATCGAATTCGTCCGCACTGTGGCCGTGGCGCGCATCACCATGCCGCTCTCCATGGTGCGCCTCTCCGCCGGGCGGGAGGCGATGAGCGAGGCGACGCAGGCCTTGTGCTTCATGGCCGGGGCAAACTCGATCTTCATCGGCGACAAGCTGCTGACCGCGCCCAATGCGGGCGACGATGCGGACGGCGCTCTGTTCGCCAAGCTGGGGCTGACGGCGATGCAGGGCGAGGAGCCGCTGCGGGCGTGTAAAGTTGTGGAGGCGGCGGAGTGAGGTTTTCTGACCAATCCACCTTCGCGAACCTGCGCTACTTCGGTTTCACGGTGCTCGCTGGCATACTTGGCCTAGGCAACTTGTTAGTCGTGTGCGCTTGGTTGTTCACTTTCTACGAATTCAGCACGAGTCAGTATCGTGGGCTGTCACCACTTGACCTGCTCGTTCCGATGATCGTTGCGACAAGCGTGCTTCTACTTCGCGCCGCGTACCGTTACGCCATCCGGGACTGATTATGTTCTCCAAGATCCTCATCGCCAACCGGGGCGAGATTGCCTGCCGCATTATCCGCAGTGCGCGCGCCATGGGTATTGCCACGGTGGCGGTCTATTCGGATGCCGATGCGCTGAGCTCGCATGTGCGCATGGCGGATGAAGCGGTGCACATCGGCCCTTCGCCGGCGGCGGAAAGCTACCTTGTGGCTGACAGGATCATCGCCGCCTGCCAGCAGACCGGGGCTGAGGCCGTGCATCCCGGCTATGGCTTCCTGTCCGAACGGGCGAGCTTCGTGGAGGCGCTGGAAGCCGCCGGCATCGCTTTTATCGGTCCGCCCGCCAGCGCCATTGCCGCGATGGGGGACAAGATATCCTCCAAGAAACTGGCGCAGGCCGCCGGGGTCAACGTGGTGCCGGGGTTCCTTGGAGAAATCACCGATACAGATCATGCTGTTCAGATTGCGAGCCAGATCGGTTATCCAGTGATGATGAAAGCCAGCGCCGGCGGCGGTGGCAAGGGCATGCGGCTGGCCTGGAACGAGGGCGAGGTGCGCGAAGGCTTCCCCGCCACCAAGCGCGAGGGGCTTGCCTCCTTCGGCGATGACCGCGTGTTCATCGAGAAATTCATCCAGAGCCCGCGCCACATCGAAATCCAGCTGCTGGGGGACAAGCACGGCAATGTCGTCTACCTCGGCGAGCGCGAGTGTTCGATCCAGCGCCGCCACCAGAAGGTGGTGGAGGAAGCCCCCAGCCCCTTCGTGACGCCCACCATGCGCCGCGCCATGGGGGAGCAGGCCGTGGCGCTGGCCAAGGCGGTCGGCTACCACTCGGCCGGCACTGTGGAACTGATCGTCGATGGCAGCGATCCCAGCGGCGAAAGCTTCTACTTCCTGGAAATGAACACCCGCCTGCAGGTGGAACACCCGGTTACCGAAGCGATTACCGGGCGCGACCTCGTGGCCGACATGATCCGCGTGGCGGCGGGCGAGCCGCTGGGCTTTACGCAGGACGATGTGGCGCTGGATGGCTGGGCAATCGAAACCCGTGTCTATGCCGAAGACCCCTATCGCGGCTTCCTGCCCAGCACCGGGCGGCTGGTGCGTTATCGCCCTCCGGCGGCGGGCGAAGCGGGCAATGGCTCTGTGCGGGTGGATGACGGCGTGGCCGAAGGGGGCGAAGTCTCCATCTTCTACGATCCGATGATCGCCAAGCTCATCACATGGGCACCCACGCGGGACGAGGCAGCCGCATTGCAGGTGGCCGCGCTGGATGATTTCGTGATCGACGGGCCGGGCCACAACATCGATTTCCTGTCCGCCCTGATGCAGCATCCGCGCTTTCTGGCGGGAGAACTGACCACCGGCTTCATTGCCGAGGAATACCCCGATGGCTTCACCGGCGCAGCCGTTGACGAAGCCTTGTTGCAGGCGATCGCCGCCTGCGCGGCGGGGATGGAGTTCACGCGAACTGCGCGCGCGGGCAAGACCAGCGGAAAGCTGAACGGCCCGCCTGCCCTGGCGCTCGACTGGATCGTGGCTGTGGATGGCCGCCAGTTCGCCGTCACGCTGGGCGAAGGTCATGCAATGGTGGATGGCACGCGGGTGGAAGGCACCTGCGACTGGCAACCGGGCATGACGCTGTGCCACGCCACCGGCAACGGCCTCAGCATGGGCATACAGGTCAGCCGCCGCAGCCATCACTGGACGCTGGTGACGCACGGCCACCGGCACCACTGCCGGGTGCTGCCCGCCCGCCTCGCCCCGCTGACCCGGCACATGCTGGAGAAGATCCCGCCCGATACCTCGCGCCTGCTGATCTGCCCGATGCCGGGCTTGCTCACCGCCTTGCACGTGGCCGAGGGGGATGATGTCCAGCCCGGCCAGCCGCTGGCCACGGTGGAGGCGATGAAGATGGAAAACGTGCTGCGTGCGCAGAAAGCGGGCAAGGTGGCGCGCATCAACGTGGGCCAGGGCCAGAGCCTGCAGGCCGACGAGGTGATACTGGAGCTGGCATGACCTTCGATTACCACGCCTATATCGATTGCTTCCTGACCGGCGATGACGATGCGCTGGTGGAACGCTTCTTTGCCGAAGGGTGCGAGATGCATTCCGGATCCGGCATCAGGCGCGGCAAGCAGGGGATGAAGGATTTCCTCGCCTGGGCGCACAACGGGGTGCGCGAATGCCCCCGCATCCAGCGCTTCGTGCAGGAGGCGGACGTGGTGTTCGCGGACATCGACATGGATTTCCACTGCCACGCCCCGCGTCCGGATTTCCCCTTCGGCGCGATGCAGCCGGGGGACAGCATCACGGTGAAGTTCCTCGCCCGTTACGACCTTGATGGAGAGGGGAAAGTGGTGAAGCTCACCACCATGGCCTGGCCGCCCGAACAGGGCGTGACCAAGTCCCCGCGCCTTGGCGGGCATCCGGGGCAGGTGGCTGCCTACCAGGCCTATACCGCAGCCTTTTCCGCCGGCGATGCAGAGCGGTTCGCGAAGTTCTACACCGATGACGTGGTGCTGGAACTCAGCTCCGTCGGCCGGATCGAAGGCGCAGCTGGCATCGCCGACTTCTACACCGCCATGTTCAAGTCGGTGCGCGAGACGCTGACGATCCATTCGCTGGACGCCACAGACGAGCGGTTGGTCGTCGATTGCACCAGCCGTTTCACGGCAGTGGAGGACGCACCTGATTTCGTCGTTGGCGCGCTGAAGAAGGGCGAGTGGATCGATGTGCGCGTCCACGTTACCTACACGCTGCGCGATGGCCTGATCTGCCACATCGGCGTGAAGCGCGCCGGGGAGCCGGTGTTCAGCCGCGATCTCTGACAACGCCGCTCGTGCTGAGCTTGTCGAAGCACGGTTCCCTAACGGCGTGGCAGGAAGGACAGCCCTTCGACAAGCTCAGGGTAAGCGGGTCAGAAACGAAACTGCCCGCGCCAGGTCTTCCGGCCGGTCGATATCCAGCAGCAGGGCATCGGGCGGCGTGACCCGCGCCAGATCGCGCTGCATGGACAGGAACGGCCCCGCCCCGGCCTTGCCATCCAGTTCGGCCAGATGCGGAAGCAGGCCGGGCGGCACCAGCGCGGGAACGCCCGCCTTGCCATCGGGGTAGGCCGTCGCCGCGCCGCCCGGATGGGCCAGCAGCGCAGCCACGTGATCCGCGCTGACCAGCGGCATATCTGCCAGCAATACCAGCAGCGCCCGCCCCTGCCCCAGCGCCGCGCTGGCGGCGAGCGCGATAGAGGTGCCGATCCCGTCCGACGCGCAAACATTGGTGAGCGTGGACCAACCGCTTTCAGCGGCAAAGGCGGGTACATTGCCCGGCACCACGATCACCCCCGGCTCCAGCCCGGCACCCGCCACCGCATCAAGCGCCCATTGCCCCACGCGCTTGCCTGCCAGATCGGCGTCCAGCTTGCCGCCGCCAAATCGCCGCGCCGCTCCTGCCGCCAGTACGGCGACGAGCGGCGGCTTATCCGGCATGGGGATGCCCGGCCTCGTAAGCCCCCACCACGCTGGCCAGGATCGAGAGCGCCAGCGCCACCGGTTCGCGGCTGTGCTGCACCACGCCGATGGGGCTGGCGATGCGCGCCACATCCGCTTCCGCCACACCCGCACGCAGCAGGCGTTCGCGCCGTTCCTCGCGTGCGGGGCGGCCGCCCTGCGCGCCGATGAAGAAGGCGGGGGTGCCAAGCGCCCATTGCAGGATCGCCTGTTCCCATTCGTGATCGTGAAACAGCAGGATCACCGCCGTCCATGCATCGGCCGTGACGCCGCCGGGCGCCTGGCCCAGCGCAAGGCCATCGCCTGCGTCCTTGCTGTAGGTTTCCACCGCCAGCCCGGCCGCGCGGCCCAGCATGGCGAGCGCGGCGAGTTCCGGGCCCTCCCCAAACAGCACCAGCCGCAAGGCGGGAACATAGATGCGGTGCGCCAGCGGGCCCATCGGCAGGGGCAGGGTGGCGGCCACGCGCCGGTCCAGCGCCGAGGCCGCTGCCACGCAGGCAGCATGATCGGGCGCGGGGTCCACCAGCACGTCCAGTCCGCTGCCGCAGGGTAGCCGGAAATCGATCAGCGGGGAGCCAGCCCCGAAGCGCATCACCCGCCGCTCGCCACCGGCCAGGATTTCGCTCGCCAGTTGCTTTTCCAGGCAGCCGTCGGCCATCGATCCGGTGACCGTGCCATCGGGGGCCACGGCCAGCTGCGCGCCCAGCCGGCGCGAGAAGCTGCCTTCGATACCCACGATGGTGCACAGGCCCGTGCCCGGCACGCAGGCGGCGCGCAGGGCGGCCCGGTCATCCGCCAGGGGATTATCTGGAAGACCGGACCCTGAAAGACCTGCGGTTGTCAGATGCTTACCACTCTTCCCGCGGCAGGTTCATGATCAGCTGCGGGGTTTCGCCGCGCAGTTCCTGGAAGGCGACGCGCAGGTTGATCAGCGCGCGGCTCCACGGGGTGCCGCCGTATTCCAGGCCCGGCTTGATGTTGTGATCGAGGAAGATCGCGAAGCTGGGGCTGCGGGCCAGCGCGGCCAGCGCATCTTCCGGGGTGCCGCCGGCCTGCGCGGTCTGTTCCGCCTGCGCCACCAGCGCGCGGTTGAACTGCATGAAGCTGCGGAATTCCTGCCAGGTGGACACGCCGCCGTGGCCCTGGATCACGTGATCCACATTGCGGATGGTGTAATAGGCGCGCGTCAGCGTGGTGGGCGCTGCCAGGATGGAGCCGCCCGAACCCGGATCGATCAGCGGGCTCATGTGCCAGGCGTAGATATCGCCCGCCGCCATCGTGCGCGCTGCCGGGAAGACCACGAAGGTATCCCCATCGGTGTGGCCGGCGCCGAAGTAATACAGGTCAATCCGGTCATCCCCTTCGCCAAGCGTCAGGGTGGTGGTGAAGCTGGTATCGACCTGGCTAGCGCCGAACGGGCCGCCTTCGGCTTCCATCCGCCGTTCCGCATTGGCGTGCGCGACGACCTGAATGGGGTTGTCCGCATTCAGCGTGCGCAGCTGGTTGTTGGACCCCATGTGATCGGGGTGGGAATGGGTGTTGATGATCATGCCGATGGGCTTGTCCGTCACCGAACGGACCTGCGCCAGGATGCCTTCGCCGCTGTTGGGCAGCTTGGTATCCACCAGCACCACATCATTGCTGCGCACGAAGACGGTAGTGTTCCCGCCCGCGCCGAAGATCTTGTAAACGTTGCCGTTCACGTGTTCGATATCGGTCATGCCGGGCAGACCCTGCGCCGTTACCCCCACGGCCACCAGGCCCGCTGCCACAACGGTGCCCAGCACCATATACCGGTTCATGATCCCACTCCCGCCAAAAAGACTCTGTCAACAAACCAATAGGCACCCGCCGCGGCCACGGCAAGCGAGCCGATTGTCGCGATCTGTCGCGCCGCTTGCGGTCGGCGGCGGCGCACCGCGCCCAGCGCCAGCGCGACCACCAGCACGATGGCCAGCTGGCCCACTTCCACCCCAAGGTTGAAGCCCAGCAGGCTGAGCGCCAGCTGCCCCTGCGGCAGGCCGAATTCGCGCAGGACATAGGCAAAGCCGAAGCCGTGAATCAGGCCGAACAGGCCCGCCAGCCAGCCGCGCAGGTCCCGCCCTTCGTCGTCCCCGCGCAGGCGCAGCAGGTTGTCCAGCCCCACCACCACGATGGACAGCGCGATCAGCGGCTCCACAATGGCCGCAGGCACCATCACCAGCCCGGTGGCTGCCAGCGACAGGGTGACGGAATGGCCGATCGTGAACGCCGTCACGATCAGCGCCAGCCGCCGCCAGGTGCCACCAAGCAGGATCAGGCCGACGATGAACAGCACGTGGTCCGGCCCGATCAGGATGTGGTGCACGCCCGATGGCACGAAAGTCTTGAGCACTTCCCACGCGCCGGCGGCGGTTCCGGCATAATGGGTCCGCCGGCTGTCCCCCGACGTAAGGATCCACTGCTGCGCGAGCGCCCCGCCTTCGTAAACGTTGACGAAGGTCTGGTGCGCCGGATCGTAATCGAACAGGTGCGCATCCAGCGCAAGCGCGGGCGGCGGCGCGCCTGCCTGCGTAAAGGCAATGCGGACGGCGGCATCACCCGGCAGCGGGGTGATCGCGCCCCAGCGGACCTGCCCTGCCCGCGCCTCGCCCAGTTGCAGACGCGCGCCGAGCAGGCCGGTGATCCCACCGTATTGTGCGGCCAATACGCGCTGGTCGAGCAGCATGGCCGGTTCGTCCAGTTGCAACTCGTGCGCCAGGTCGATCGTGTGCACAGTCAGCGTGCCGTCGATCCGGTCCGCCTCCAGGTGCAGGTCGATGTAGCTGAAGGGCGCGGGATGGGCCCAGGCCTGCGGGGGAAAGACGATGAGGCTGATGACCAGCACCAGCCAGGCCGCAAAAGCCCGTGACCGAAGTCCAACAGGTTGCCGGGAAAGTTTCATTGGCAATGATACGGGCTGGATAAAGTAATGCGGCACACTATTACCCTTTGTGACAAGCATGCGCGGCGCGCAAGCCGGGTGTGCCTGACAAGGGGGAAAAGGGGCGGCCCGCCGGCGCCGCCCCGGCATGAGGGGTTGATGTGGGCTCGCTTCGCAATTTGACAGGCCTGCCTGCCTTGGCCGCCTCCCGATATCTTGCCTTGCCGCTGGCCCTGGTGGCCGGGGCTTGCACCCATGCACAGGTGGCCGCGCCGCAATCAGCCATTCCCGTGCCCGCGCAGTTCACCGGCATTGGCCTGAACGCGGCCAGCGTCGACATCGCCGGATACTGGCGCCTGCTGGATGATCCGTTGCTGACCCGGCTGGTGGAACAGGCCGTGTCCGAAAACCGGGACCTGGCGCAGGCCGCCGCCCGGCTGGACCTGGCGCGGTCGCAATTGCGCGGCGCGCGCGCGGGCTATCTGCCCACGATCACCGCCACCGGCTCCGCCAACCGCGACCTGTCCGATGGCAACCCCGGCAGCACCGCCTTCTCGCTGGGGGCCGACGCTTCGTGGGAAGCGGACCTGTTTGGCCGCATCGGCAACAACGTGGCCGCATCGCAGGCAGACCTTGCCGCAGCCGGATATTCGCTGGCGGATCTGCAGCGCGCCGTCGTGGGACAGGTGGCAATCTCCACCGTCAACGCCCGCGCGCTGGCGCAGCAACTGGCGATTGCCCGTGCCACGCTCGCCTATCAGGATGACAACCTGGCCATTGCCCGCTGGCGCAACCAGGCGGGGCTGGTGGACAGCCTGGATGTGGAGCAGGCACGCAGCCAGCGCGCCCAGACCGCCGCCACCATTCCGCAGCTCGAAAGCAGCCTTGCCGCCACCGCCAATGCGCTGTCCACTTTGGCTGGCGAACCGCCGGGCCGCGTGCTGGCCGCCTTTGCCGCCGAGGCCGCGCCCGTGCCGGAGCCGGTGGACATAACCGCCTTTGCCGCCCCGGCAGATGTGCTGCGCCGCCGCCCGGACGTGCGCGGCGCGGAAGCCAGCCTGATTGCCGCCAGCGCCCGCATCGGCGTGGCCCGCGCGCAGTTGCTGCCCGCGCTGCGGCTGGGCGGCAACCTTGGCACCGGCTCGCTTGGCCTGTCGGGCCTGTTCGACGCGCTGACCGCCGGTGCCTTTGCCAGCGTCAGCCAGCTGCTGTTCGATGGTGGTCGCACCGCCGCGCAGATCGAGGGTGCCGAAGCTTCCGCGCGCGGTGCGCAGGCAGCTTGGGAAGGCACCATCCTGCGCGCGCTGGAAGAGGTGGAAAGCGCCGCCGTGGACCAGCGCACCAGTGCCGAGCGACTGGCGCTGACGGGCGAAGCCGCCGATGCCGCCAGCAATGCCGCCGTACTGGCGCGCAGCCAGTACCAGGCGGGGCTGACCGATTTCCGCACCCTGCTGTCGGCCGAAAACCAGTTGCTGTCCGCGCGCAACCAGCAGGTCAGCGCCGCGGCTGACCGGGCCATCGCCTTCATCCGTCTGACACAGGCGCTGGGCGGCGGCTGGGCACAGCAAGACTTCCCCCTTCCTGCCAGTGACAAGGCCGATTGATCATGAACCAGACCGCCAGCACCCCGCAGGATATCGAGGAATTCCTCGGCACGACCGCCAAGCCATGGTGGAAGCGCAAGGTGGTGTGGATCCCCGTCCTGCTGATCGTGCTGGCGCTGGTCGCCTATGCCGTGATCGGTCGCGGCGACAAGAAGGTGGAATACATCACCGAGGACGTAGCCAGCCGCAGCCTGGACCTGGTGGTCACCGCCACCGGCAACCTGCGCCCCACCAACCAGGTGGAGGTCGGCTCCGAAGTGTCGGGCCGGATCGACGAGGTGCTGGTGGACGTGAATGACCGGGTGGCACGCGGCCAGGTGCTCGCCCGCATCAACACCGACATCATCGATGACCAGATCACGCAAGGGCGCGCCGCCCTGTCCGCCGCGCGCGCGGCGGTGGAACAGGCGCGCGCCACGCTGGACGTGGACCGCGCCCAGCTTGATCGCCTGCACGAAGTGCACCGCCTGTCCGGCGGGCGCGTGCCTTCCGCGCAGGAACTGGCCGCAGCGGAAGGGGCCGTGCGGCGCGATCAGGCCGCGCTCGCTAGCGCGCAGGCCAATGTCGTGTCCGCGCAGGCCTCGCTCAATTCCGCGCTGACCAACCGGGACCGCGCCGTCATCACTTCGCCTGTGTCGGGCGTGGTGCTGGCGCGGCAGGTGGAGCCGGGGCAGACCGTGGCCGCCAGCTTCAACACCCCCACCCTGTTCATCCTGGCCGAAGACCTTTCCACCATGCAGCTGCGCGTGAAGGTGGACGAGGCGGACGTGGGCCAGGTGGAAGCCGGGCAATCCGCCACCTTCACCGTGGACGCCTATCCCGGTCGCCGCTTCCCCGCGCGGGTGGAACGGATTGACCTTGCCAGCGGCAATATCGCCACCACCGCTTCCGCCAGTTCCGGCACCAGCCAGCAGGGCAATGCCGTGGTGGAATACGAAGCCCGGTTGACCGTGGCCAACGGTGAAGGGCTGCTGCGCCCCGGCATGACGGCATCCGCCAGCATCCAGACCCAGCGCACCGCCAACCAGCTGGTCGTGCCCAACGGCGCGCTGCGCTTCCAGCCGCCTGAGGAAGAGGACACCGGCGGGATGCAGGTGGGCGGGCCGGAAGGCCAGATCGGCGGGCTGGAACGCGAGGAGGAACGCGCCACCATCAACGCCGGCAGCCGCCAGACGGTCTACGTGCTGCAGGCGGATAATACCCTGCGCGAGATCGTCGTCACCACCGGCCTGTCCGACGGGCGTTATACCATCGTCAGCTCGGATGAGCTGGAGGCGGGGATGAAGGTCGTCACCGCGATCAAGTCCGAAGACGAAGGCGCCTGAGGACCAGCGCGATGGCGAACGCCCCCCTCATCGAACTGAAGGGCATCACCAAGACCTTCGGCACGGGCGCGGCGGCGTTCCAGGCGTTGAAGGGCGTGGACCTGACAATCCAGCGCGGCGATTTCGTCGCGGTGATGGGGCCGTCGGGTTCGGGCAAGTCCACCACGATGAACATCCTTGGCTGTCTTGACCAGCCGACCAGCGGGGTGTTCCGCTTCCTGGGCACCGAGGTGCAGGCGCTCAACAAGGACCAGCGCAGCCTGCTGCGCCGGAAGTACCTGGGCTTCGTGTTCCAGGGCTTCAACCTGCTGGCGCGCACATCGGCGCTGGAAAACGTGGAACTCCCACTGATCTACCGCGGCGAAGGCAAGGCCGCGCGGCGCAAGGCGGCGATGCAGGCGCTGGAACGCGTGGGCCTTGCCCCGTGGGCGGACCATACCCCGGCGGAACTTTCCGGCGGGCAGCAACAGCGCGTGGCCATTGCCCGCGCTCTGGTGACCGATCCCGAAGTGCTGCTGGCGGACGAGCCGACCGGCAACCTCGATTCCGAACGATCGGTGGAGATCATGAAGTTCCTGGCCGAACTCAACGATACCGGGATCACCATCCTGATGGTGACGCACGAGCCGGATATGGCCGCCTTCGCCAGGACCATCGTCCATTTCAAGGATGGCCTGGTCAACAGCATAGAGCAGAACGACCGCAGCCATCTGCTGGGCGCGGCGGCCGGCGAGGGGCACGGCTGATGCTGGGCACCACCCTCCTCCTCGCCTTCCGCGAGATTCGCCGCCACCTGATGCGCAGCTTTTTGACGACGCTGGGCATCATCATCGGCGTGGCTGCGGTGATCACCATGGTTTCGCTGGGCCGCAGCGTCACCGCCGATATCGAGGAGCAGATCAGCTCGCTCGGCTCCAACGTGTTCTTCATTTTCCCGATCCAGGGGGACCGGGGCCAGGTGCGCCCGTTTGACGAGCGTGACGTGGAAGCCGTGCGCGAACAGATAGCCGGGGTGAAATCGGTAGCGGGGCAGGTGGAAGCCAATGTCACCGCCTTCCACAACGGGCAGGACTGGGACAGCAAGGTCGAAGGCGTCAACAACGAGTTCCTCGACGCGCGCGGCATCGGCATCGATGAAGGCCGCCGCTTCACCGCAGCCGAGATGGAGGCAGGCGCCAACGTCTGCATCATCGGCCCCACCGTGCGCGAGGAGATCTTCCTCCCCCGCGTCAGCCCGCTGGGTGAACGGATGCGGTTGAACGATGTCGATTGCCAGGTGATCGGCGTTTACGCCACGCGCGGCAGCGTGGGCGGCGGCGGGGACGATGACAATTCGGTATTCATGCCGCTCACCAACGTGCAGCGCCGCTTCACCGGCAATGACAACATCGGCTACATGGCCGTATCCTATGACAGTTCGTACGACAGCGCGGCGATGACCGCCGCCCTCGTCAACCTGATCCGCGAGCGGCGCGTGCTGCTGGATGGGCAGGCCAACGATTTCGACATCGTGGATACCGCGCAGATCAACGAAACCGTCTCCAGCACGGTGGGCACCCTCACCGTGATGGTGGCCGCGATTGCCGCCATCAGCCTGGTGGTGGGGGGCGTGGGCATCATGAACATCATGCTGGTCAGCGTGACGGAGCGCACACGGGAGATCGGCATCCGCCTCGCCATCGGCGCGCTGGCGCGTGAGGTGCGGCTGCAGTTCCTGACCGAAGCCGTGGTGCTATGCTGCTTTGGCGGGCTGGTGGGGATCGCGCTCGGATTCGTGCTCAGCTACACCCTCGCCAGCGTGCTGGGTTTCACCTTCATCTTCGATCCGGCGATCAACGTGCTCAGCTTCGTGGTGTCCGCCCTGATCGGGGTGGCCTTCGGCTACTTCCCGGCCCGCCGCGCCTCCATGCTCGATCCGATCGAGGCGCTAAGGCACGAATAGGGCGCGGCGAACAGCGCGGCAGGCTGGTCAGGCGTCGACCAGCACCAGTTCGGCATCTTCCAGCGCGGTGACTTCAAGCATGTCGATATCGGCAATCGCCACGCCGTCACGGGCGTGGGCCTCCTGCCCGGCGACCAGCACGCGGCCGGTGGCGGGAACCATGTAGGCCTTGCGCCCATCCAGCCGGTAGCTGACCGTCTCCCCCGCCTTCACCGTGGCGCCCAGCACGCGGGCATCGGAATTGATGCGCAGCGCGCCTTCGTCTTCCGCCTCGTCCCGCCCGCTGGCCAGTACCACGAAGCGGCCGTCGCGCGCCTCGCGCGGGAACTGCTTTTCGCCCCAGCGCGGGGCAATGCCCTTGCGATCGGCCATGATCCACAGCTGGAAGGAGAGCAGTTCCTCGTCCTCCAGGTTGTATTCCGCGTGGACGATGCCGGTGCCAGCGCTCATCACCTGCACGTCGCCCGCGGCGGTGCGCCCTTCGTTGCCAAGTGAATCACGGTGGCTGATTGCCCCCTTTCGGACATAGGTGATGATTTCCATGTCATTGTGCGGGTGCGGCGGGAAGCCGGTCCTGGGCGCGATCACATCGTCATTCCACACCCGCAGCTTGCCCCATTGCATGCGGCGCTGGTCGAAGTAATCGGCAAAGCTGAAGTGGAAATTGGCCTTGAGCCAGCCATGGTCGGCCTTGCCCAGCGTGGCAAAGGGGCGCACCTCGATCATCGTCCAAATCTCCTGCTGCCCCCATCCCGGGTTGGGCCTGCCCTAGATAGGACGGCCCGCGGCGCGTGCAATGCGCCCGCCCCTCTTGCAGCGCGCGCGCCCCTCGCCCATAGCAAGATTAACACCGCGACAAATTTCATAGTAAAGGGGCTGCACGGTGGACTGGGGAATTCTGCAAGGGGCCATCGGGCCACGCATCCGCCTGCTGCGCAACGCGTTGAGCGCGGGGTCGCTCAGGGTATCGGAGCCGTTCGGCCTGCCCACGGGATCGCTCACCGTGATGGCGCTGATCGCCGCCAACCCCGGCTGCGCGCAGGTGGAACTGGCGGAGATGGCCGGGATCACCGGCCCGAGCCTTGTAGGCATCATCGCCGACCTGGAAGGGCGCGGGTACATCTCCCGCCAGCGCATGAAGGAAGACCGGCGGCGCAACATGCTGGTGCTGACCCCGGCGGGCGAGGCCGCGATGCGGGACCTGTTCGCCGCTGTCAGCAAGATCGAACAGCCGGTGAGCGATGCGCTGGGCCCGCGCGACACCGCGCTGCTGGCGGAACTGCTTGACCGCGCCTGCGCCGCGGTGGGACAATCCGATGTCCGCACCTGACCCGGCCGCCAACGGCAACGGGACCGCCGCGCCCTCCACGTTCGAGCGCTACCGCGCGGGCGAACTTCCCGCGGACATCGCCTTGATGGTCAAGCTGGTGACCACGGTTCGCGGCTTTCGTGCCCGACTGGATGAACGCCTGCGCCAGCTGGGGCAGAGCGTATCACGCATGGAAACGCTGGGCGCGATCATGAACATGCCCGGCCCTTGCTCGCAAAGCGCAATCGCCCGCCGCCTGCGGGTGGAAGGGGCCACGGTCACCCGCATGGTTGATGTCCTCAGCCGCGAAGGCCTGGTGGAGCGCCTGCCTGATCCCACCGACCGGCGCGTCAACCTGCTGTCCATCACCCCTGCTGGTGAGGAAATGCTCCGCCAGATTTTCGCAATTTACGACGACATGCGCGACGAACTCCTGGGCGACCTGGCCCCCGCCGATCGCGCCGAACTGCACCGCCTGCTGGATTTGCTGCTGGCCCGCGTCGACAAGCTGGAAACTGGTTTGCCCGACAAAGCATGTTGAGCTTTCCCGCCATTTCGCTGTAGCGGTGGCAGCAAGCAAGCCTTGGGGGGAGTAGGCGCGGCGTGAAAGCTGGTCTTGCAAGTGTGTGCGCCGCGCTGGTTGCGGCTGCCTTGGCATCGTGCGCGACGCCGAAGCCTCCCGCGCCCGCAGCGCAAGCTGACGCCCTGCCCGCGCCCCCGCCCGTTACCCCTGCCGCGGTTGGCCCCGCCCGCATGGCCGCTGTCGATGGCGCGGCCAATGCCGGCAACTGGATGAGCTATGGCCGTGACTGGGGCGAACAGCGCTACAGCCCCCTTACCCAGATCAACGCCGGCAACGTCAGCCAGCTTGGCCTTGCATGGTACGATGACCTTGACACCATGCGCGGCGTGCAGGGCACGCCGCTGGTGGTGGACGGCGTGCTATATAACGTCTCCATCTACAACATCGTCACCGCCTACAACGCCGCCACGGGGCAGGAACTGTGGACTTACGATCCACAGGTGGGTGCGGAATGGGCGCGGCTGGCCTGCTGCGGCCCATCCGCGCGCGGCATCGCGGCGTGGAACGGCAAGATCTACATCGGCGCGCTGGATGGCCGGCTGATCGCGGTGGATGCCGCCACGGGGCAGGAGGTCTGGACCACCCAGACGTTTGAGCGTGAAGGCCTCCTCAACGCCTATTCCATCACCGGCGCGCCGCGCGTCTACGATGGCAAGGTCGTGATCGGCAATGGCGGCGCAGACTACGGCGTGCGCGGCTTCGTGGCCGCCTATGACGCGGAAACGGGCGAACGGTTGTGGAAGTTCTACACCGTGCCCGGCAACCCGGCAGACGGCCCGGATGGCGAGGCAAGCGACAGCGCCATGCGGATTGCGCTCCCCACCTGGCACGGCGAATGGTGGCGCTGGGGCGGGGGTGGCACGGCATGGGATGCCTTCGCCTATGATCCGGCCCTCAACCTCGTTTACATCGGCACCGGCAACGGCACGCCGCACATGTGGTCCATCCGCAGCAATGGCCAGGGGGATAACCTGTTCCTCTGCTCCATTGTGGCAGTGGATGCGACCAGCGGCGAATACCGCTGGCACTACCAGATGGTGCCGGAAGAAGACTGGGATTACACCTGCACCCAGCCGATGATGCTGGCCGACCTGCCGATTGGCGGGCGCACCCGGCAGGTGATCATGCAGGCGCCCAAGAACGGCTTTTTCTACGTGCTGGACCGGGCCACGGGCGAATTGCTGAGCGCGGAAACCTACGTCAGCCAGAACACCTGGGCCAGTCGCATCGACATGGCGACGGGCCACCCGGTGTTGCAACCCGGCGCGCACAACACCGCCACGCCCCACCTGATGAGCCCGAGCTGGCTGGCCGCGCACACCTGGCACCCGATGGCCTTCAGCCCCCAGACCGGCCTCGTCTACTTCTCCGCGCAGGAACAGGGCGATGTCTATGCCGCGATGGACAGGCAAGATTTCACCTTCGTTCGCCATCGCTCCAACTCCGGCCAGCAGCGCCGCAACGAGCCTGAACTGCGCGCCCGGCTGATGGAACGCGCGCGGGCCGAGGAGAAGGGCTATCTCCTCGCCTGGAACCCGGTAACGCAGAGCGAGGCATGGCGGGTGAATTACCGCGTGCCCGGCAGCGGCGGGGTGCTGGCCACCGCCGGCAACCTGGTGATCCAGGGCACGATTGACCAGACGCTGGCGATCTACCGCGCCGACAATGGCGAGAAGCTGTGGGAGATGGATATCGACCAGGCCCCGGTAGCAGGCGCGATCACCTACATGGTGGACGGGGTGCAATACATCGCCATCAACGCCGGTTGGGGCGGATCGCCGGTTTACAACCTGGGACCGTTTACAACGGGCACGGCCAAGCTGCTGGTGTTCCGCCTGGGCGCCACCGGCGTGACCCTGCCGCCGCCCCCGCCGCCCAGCGAACTGCCGCGCCCGCCGTTCCTGACCGCAAACGAGGATACCGTGGCTCGCGGGCGTGACCTCTACGATACCAATTGCGTGCGCTGCCACGGGGTTAACGCGGTGGGCGGGGTTAAGGACCTGCGCTGGATGAGGGCGGACACCCGCGCCCGCTTTGCCGATATCGTGCTGCGCGGCGCCTATGCCAGCCGTGGGATGGCCGGCTTTGCCGACGTGATGGGAGAGGACGATGCGGCTGCCATCCACGCCTTCCTTATCTCCCGCGCGAACGAGGATTATGCCGATGCCAGCGCCGGGGCGCATGGCCAGTAACGCGAAAGCACGGGAGAGAGACATGCAATTCATCAAGACTGCCGCCGCTGCCCTGCTGCTCGGCACGGCCACCCCCGCGCTCGCGCAGGCCCCCGGCGAGGACAGCGCGGTGCCGGATACCTCCTGCCCCTACGAATGCCTGATCGCCGCCGTGCGCGGGCACATGGCAGCGCTGGAGGCGCGCAATTACGCCGCCCTCCCCCTCGCGCCGGACGTGATGTTCACCGAAAACAACGTGGTCCTGCCGGTGGGCCAGGGCCTGTGGCGCACGGTGGGCGACGTGGATGACAACGGCCTTGCCGTGGCGGACGAGACGACCGGCCATGCCGCCTGGTTCGGCTCCGTGCGGGAGAACGGCCATGCCGCATTCTACGCGTTACGCATCCACGTGGAGAACGGCCTGATCGACGAGATCGAAAGCGTGGTCCACCGCCGCACTGCGCTCCCCGCCCCATTCGGGGACTGGCAGAACATGGCGCACTTCGCCGAGTTTTACGAGGAGCTGCCCGAGGCCGAACGCCGCCCGCGCGAGCGGATGCTGGCCATCGCCGATGCCTATTTCGATACGGTGGAACTGAACGACGGGCAGGTGTTCGCGCCGTTCAGCGAAGATTGCAGCCGGCTGGAAAACGGCATTTCCACCACCGCGCCGCAGCCCGGCGCGCAAGCGAGCGCCGCCAACATCGCCAGCGGCTGCCGCGAACAGTTCCTGCTGGGGATCTACAAGATCAACAAGCGCGTGCGCCGCACCCTGCCGCTGGTGGACGAGCGGCGCGGCGTGGTGGTGGCCAGCGGCTTCTTCGACCATGCGAACGAATGGGACCGTTACCTGCTGACCAACGGGCGCGAGATGCGCACGGCGCTGAAGTGGCCCAATTCCATCACCCTTCTGGAAGCCTTCCGCATCCGCAACGCGGAGATCCAGCGGATCGAGGCGACCTTCACTTACGTGCCCTATTTCATGCACAACCCGTTCTGGGGAGAAGCCGCGCCCATGCCGCGTTTTCCGGTCGATGCGGGTGTGTGCGATGCAGGGTGCCTGGCCGACATGGCCAATGCCGTCGTCAGCGCCATGCCGGGCAACAACTGGAGCCGTGTCCACTGGGGGGACCGGGTCGGCTATTCGGAAAACTCCGTGGGCATCCGCGTGGGCGAAAGCATGTGGCGCGGGGTGACGGCGGTGGATGAAAGCCCGCTGGTGGTGGCCGACGCGCAGACCGGCAAGGCCGTGTGGATCGGCCGGATAGAGGAACATGGCCAGCCCGCCTGGGCCGCCTTCACCGTCACCGCTGACGGGCAGGCCGTGGGCAGCGTGGATGCCACCATTCGCCGCAGCAATTATGGCCCGCCCTATGCCGAAGGGGCCAGCGCCACGGACTATGCCGTGCTGCGCGAAAGCCAGCGCACGGCGCGCGATGTGATGGTGGCGGGCGCCGGCCAGTTCATGGCGGCAATGGACGCCAACACCGCCGCGCCCGAAGCCGTGGCCGCCGAATGCCACTGGTTCGTCAACGGGCAGGACGTGGGCCTGTGCACCGCCGCGTTCGGCGGCCCGGCGCTGGCCCGGCTGGAAGCCGTGCGCGACCGGCAGGTGCTGGCCGTGGACGAGGAGCTGGGCCTCGCCGTGGTCCGCTTCTTCGAGGATATTCCCGCCACCGATGGCACCGGCTATCCGCTGACCTACCAGGTGGTGGAGCTTTACCGGTTCGAGAGCGGGCGGATCACCCGCGTGGAAGCCTTCACCAGCGAACTGCCCTACGGGATGCGCCCGCGCTGAATCTCAGCACTGTGCCCCATGCAAAAGGGGGCGTCGGCCCGCGCCAACGCCCCCTTGGAAAACCGGAAGACCAGTTGCCGATCAGATCGGGTAGTGGCCCGGTTCGGTTTCGAAGGTGATCCAGCGGGTCTCGGTAAAAGCATCGATGCCCTGGCGGCCACCGAAGCGGCCATAGCCCGATGCCTTCATGCCGCCGAACGGCATCTGCGGTTCGTCGGACACGGTGCTGGCGTTGATGTGGCAAATGCCCGCCTGGATCTGCTTGGCGACCTTGAGGCCGCGCGCGGTATCCCTGGTGAACACGGCGCTGGACAGGCCATATTCGGTATCGTTCGCCAGTTCGATCGCGTGGGCCTCGTCCCGCGCACGGGCGATGCCGACCACGGGGCCGAAGCTTTCATCGCGGAACAGCTTCATGTCCGGCGTCACCTTGTCCACCAGGTGCGCGGGCATGACGACGTTCTGCGTCGTGTCGCCGCCCACCAGAAGCTCCGCACCCTTGGCCACCGCATCCTGCACCAGCGAGAGGCAGTGATCCACCGTCTTGCGGTCCACCACCGCGCCCAGCGGGGTGTTGCCCGCGGTGGGATCGCCCGCCGGCATGGAACGGACCTTGGCGGCAAACTTCTGCGCGAATTCATCGGCCACGGCATCGACCACGATGATGCGTTCGGTGCTCATGCAGATCTGGCCCTGGTTCATGTAGGCACCGAAGGCGGCGGCCTTCACCGCTTCATCGATGTCGGCATCTTCCAGCACCAGCATCGGCGCCTTGCCGCCCAGTTCCAGCAGGCAGGGCTTCAGGTGTTCGGCCGCACGCTTGGCGATGATCCGCCCCACCGTGGTGGAGCCGGTGAAGTTGATCCGCTTCACCTGCGGCGCATCGATCAGCGCGCCCACCACTTCGCCCGCATCTTCCGGCGCGTTGGTGACGACGTTGACCACGCCTTCCGGGAAACCGGCTTCGGCAAAGGCCTCGATGATCAGCGCGTGGGTGCGCGGGCAGGTTTCGCTGGCCTTCAAGATCACCGCGTTACCGCAGGCGAGCGGCACGGCGATGGCGCGCACGCCCAGGATGATCGGCGCGTTCCACGGTGCGATGCCCAGCAGCACGCCCACCGGCTCCTTCACCGCCATGGCCACGGTGCCATCATGGTCCGAAGGGATGACCTCGCCCGTGATCTGCGTGGTGATGGCGGCAGCTTCGCGCACCATGCCGGCGGCCAGCATCAGGTTGAACATGGCCCAGCCGGCGGTGGCGCCGATTTCGCCCATCATGGCGGCGACGAAATCATCCTTCTTCGCCACCAGCGCATCGGCCGCCTTGTTCAGAACGGCACGGCGGGCGTTGGGGCCCATCTTCGACCAGACGGCAAAGCCTTCCTGCGCGCGGGCCGCAATGGCGGGAATGTCACCCGCCTTCATTGCCTTGGCGCTGGAAGCGACCGCGCCGGTCATCGGGTTGAGACGGGTAAATTCCACGGAACCTCTCCAAACGTTCTGTCAAAGCCTGAAACGGCGTTTTGCCATTCGGAACGGCGTATTGCCACCCCGCGACGATTCGGCAATGCCCGCGTTGACAAAACGTTCAAACCGGACAGATCACTCAGACCGGAAGGCCGACGTAGTTCTCCGCGATAACCAGCTGGGCGGCGCGGCTGCTGGCGATATATTCCAGCTCAGCCACCTGCATCGCGCGTTCGAACGGGCCATCCTCCGGGAAGCGGTGCATCAGCTTGGTCAGCTGCCAGCTGAACCGTTCGCACTGCCACACGCGGGCCAGCGCCTTGGCGGAATAACCGGCCACGGCATCATTGTCGCCCGCCTTGAAGTAGGCCACCAGCGCGGCGCTGGCATAATGCACATCCGACGCGGCAAGGTTCAGGCCCTTGGCCCCGGTGGGCGGCACGATGTGCGCGGCATCGCCGCACAGCAGCAGGCTGCCGTGGCGCATGGGCGCAAACACGAAGCTGCGCAGCGGGGCGATGGACTTTTCGATCGCCGGCCCGCGCGTCATGTTGGCCGCCGCTTCCGGGCCCAGGCGCACGGCCAGTTCGTCCCACAGCCGGTCATCCGGCCAGTCCTCCAGCTTCTCCGTCAGCGGCACGTCAATGTAATAGCGGCTGCGGGTGTGGCTGCGCATGGAGGCCAGCGCAAAGCCGCGTTCGTGGTTGGCGTAGATCAGTTCGTGGTTGCACGGCGGCACATCGGCCAGGATGCCCAGCCAGCCGAACGGATAGACCCGCTCGTAAGCCTGCCCCGCGCCGGCGGGAATGGCCTGGCGGCTGGGACCATGGAACCCGTCGCACCCGGCAATGAAGCGGCAGTCCACCCGCTGCTCCACCCCGTCCTTGGTGTAGGTGACGTAAGGCGCATCGCTTTCCACATCGTGCAGGGCCACGCCTTCGGCCTCGTAGATCACTTCAAGGCCGCGGGCCGGCGCCGCGTCCATCAGGTCCTTGGTGATTTCGGTCTGGCCGTAGACCCACACCTGCTGGCCGGTGAGGTCGCGGATGGGGATGCGGATCAGCCGTTCGCCATCGGCGAGGTTGAACCCGTCTTCCGGCAGGCCTTCCGCTTTCAGCCGGGCATCGAGGCCAAGGCGTTCCATCAGGTTGACGGCGATGTTTTCCAGCACGCCCGCGCGGATGCGGCTGAGCACGTAGTCAGGATCGCGCTGTTCCAGCACCACGCAGTCCACGCCTTCGGCCTTCAGCAGGTGGCCGAGCAGCAGACCGGCCGGACCTGCGCCAATGATGCAAACCTGTGTCTTCATATTCCTCGCCTCCACCAGCATTTCGCCAAGGGATATGGAACAGCGCCCGCCGGGCCAATAGCATTACCGCCGCCAGATTTGGACTTTTCAGCGAAATCGGCGTACAAGGGCCGTCATGCCCCCCTTACCCCTTCCCCAGTTCTTCCTCTATGGAGAGCCGCTGCGCGATGCGGACCCGGACTTCCTGCACGTGGAAGACCTCGCCGTACGCAGCCAGCCGGGAAACTGGCGCATTGCCACGCACAAGCATACCGATCTCAATCACCTGCTGCTGATTACCGATGGCGGCGGCACGATCACCTTCGAGGCGGAGACCTTGTCCTTCACCGCCCCGGTGCTGCTCGCCGTGCCTGCGCGGTCCGTCCACGGCTTTGCCTGGGACCGGGAATCGGCCGGTCACGTACTGACCATCGCCAATGTGCAACTGCACCGGATGACCGCGACTTACCCTGACCTGACGCCGATCTTCTCCGCCCCACGCTGCATCTCGCTGTCCGCAGCGGAAGCGGAAGAGATCGACAACGCGATTGGCGGCATCGCCCGCGAACTCTCGTGGGCCGGGCTGGGCCAGGCGGCGGCGCTGGATGCGGGACTGCTGCAAGTGCTGGTGCTGGCCGCACGCCGCCTGCAGCAGGCGCAGCCACCGCCTGTGGGATCACAGAAACAGCGCGAACTGGTCGCCCGCTTCCGCAGCCTGGTGGAGGACCGTTACCGGCTGCGCGAACCAATGAGCGCCTATGCCCGCGCGCTGGGCGTGAGCGAGACGAGCCTGCGCGAAGCCTGCGCCGCCACCGGCCAATCGCCTTCCGCCATCCGTGACCAGCGCGCCCTGCTGGAGGCCCAGCGGCTGCTGGCTTTCTCAACGCTGGGGATTGCCGAAGTGGCGGAATCTGTCGGGATCATGGACCCGGCATATTTCTCGCGCTTCTTCACCCGCAATTGCGGCAAGTCTCCCGCACGCTGGCGCGCGGAAGCGCGGGCCAAGGGCGCGGCGCGGCGCGGCTGACCGTTCTGCTTGGACTAATCACCGGAGCCAGTTGCAGGTCAATTCATGCCGCCCAGCATCGCCCGGCCCACTTCGCCGATATCGGCCCGAACGCTTTGCGCCAGGGCGGGATCGAAGCTGACCTGACAGGCGATCACGCTGCGGCCAAGGCTTTCGTAGAAGGTCAGCAGCGTCGGCCCCATCGGGCTCGCCGGATCGACCCCCAGCCGCAGCGCGCCCAGCGCGTTCTGTGCGCGGGCCAGCGCACGGCGGCGCACGTCAGGCCGCTCGTTCGCATCGGCCCAAATTGCCTGCCCCAGCGCCGCCTCCACGTCGCGGATGCACAGTTCCACCAGGTCGCGGCTTTTGGACCCGGCCACGCGGGCGTCCAGCTCCACGCGGCGATAGGCTTCGTGCGGATCGGCTGGCCTGAACATCGTCTAACCCTCCTTCCCCGCTCAATCGCGCGCGTTCCAGGCTTCGATCTGGTTCTTGATGAAGCTGAGGGTGGACTGGCTGGACGATACCGACCGGTCCGCCCAGGTAAATTCGCGCGTAAGCTGTTCGCGCAGCCGGTCCTGCTGTTCGGCAATCCTGGACAGGCGTTCGTCCAGCCGCTCCATCTGGCTGGTGTAGCGTTCGATCGACCCACCGAGGGAACTGGGATCGCTGCGGGTGGAAACAGCGCGCGAGAGGCTGTCCACCGTGGCATAAACGCCGAACAGCCCGGTGGTGAACATGGCCGCTGCCGCCGCCGGTTTGCTGGCCAGCGTTGCCTGAAGCCGCGCGCCGTCCAGCCGGAAGGTGCCATCGCGGTTTACCGCCAGGCCAAGGTCCGCCAGCGTGGACGGCTCGCCCTCCGCAGCGCCGGGCATAACGACAGCGGTGGAAAGTCCGGCCAGCGCCCGCTTCAGCGCGCGCGCGCCGGGATCGCTGCCCAGGTCCCCGCTCTCCGGGTCGGCCAGTTCGCGGATGCTGGTGGCAATATCGTTCAGTGCGGTGACGAAATCGCCCATCACGGCGCTGATCTGGCTGCTCTTGTCGGCAAAACCAATGGTGGTGGGCAGGCCCGGGTTAGTGCCGGTCAGCGTGAGCGACAGGCCGCCGGGCAGGCCGGTGACGGTGTTGGAACCGCTGGTCATCGGCAACCCGTCAAACAGGAAGGCAGCATCGCGCGCACTGGCCGTGCGGCGGCCGGCATCGCTGGCGACATCCCACGCGAGATAATCGATATTGCCCGCCGCCGGGGTGCCGCCGCTGGCGCTGGGGCCGCTGGCGGTGATCTCGAAGGCATTGGCTGCCCCGTCCGCCCCCTTCACCACCAGTTTGGCACCCGTTGCCGTCTGCGCGACATAGGCGTTGAGACCGGAGCCGGAGGCGCGGATCTTGGTTGCCACATCGGCCAGGGTATCGGTGGCGGAAACACTGATATTAACTGCCGGCCTTGCCGGATCGGGGCTGATCGGGCCGCCGGCGATAGTGCCAAAGGTGATCGTCAGCTGCCCTTCCCCCACCAGATCGGTCGCCGCGCCATAGCCGCTGCTGGCCACGGTCTGCGCGGCGGCCAGCTGGCTGACTTCCAGTGTATAGCTGCCCTGCGCCGTCCCGCCCGCCAGCACGCTGGCCCTGGCCACCGAGGCATTGGCGACGCTGGCCGTGGGCGCGAGGTCGCCATTGCGGATGCGATCCCCCAGTGCGCTGGACAGCTGGCTGAGCTGGTTCTTGAGGGTGGAGGCGGCGGAAATCTTCGCTTCCAGCAGGTCGTTGCGGCTTTCGAGCTGGTTTTTCTGCGCCATGAAGCGCGCTTCGGCCAGGTCCTGCGCCAGCTTGACCATGTCTACCCCGCTGCCCCCGCCAAGCGCGGACAGGAGCGAGGACGTGCTGCTGGATGAAGTCGGTGCTGTACTTGCCATGGGCTGAAGAACGGGCCTTTCGCTGGCGCTTTAACCCCGCGCGGGGGAAGTCTTTTCGGGCCGCCCTTCGGCATCGAAGTGCAGGTCCATCGGCACGGCCACGTGCGGGCGGGGGATGGGATCGCCGCGCCTCAGCGACAGGACGAAGGCCAGCACGCTGGCAATGGCGGCATAGAGATCGCTGCGGATCACCTGGTTTTCGCGCGTGGTGAAATAGACCGCGCGGGCCAGTTGCGGGTATTCCAGCATGGGCACGTCCATCTCGCGCGCCATTTCGCGCATGGCCAGCGCCTTTTCCCCGCGCCCCTTGGCCAGCACGTAAGGCGCGGGGGCCACGGCGGGATCATACGTCATCGCCACGGAAAAATGCGTCGGGTTGGTCAGCACGAACTGCGCCTTCTGCATCGCCGGGCCCAGCGCGCCGCGCGCCAGATCGCGCTGGCGCTGGCGGATCGCGGCCTTCTTTTCGGGCGAGCCTTCGGCCTCCTTCGCCTCGTCGCGCATTTCCTGCGACGTCATCTTCAGCTGCGACATGCGGCGCAGGTACTGCACCGGCCAGTCAATCATGGCGATGACCACGAGGCCAGCGGCCAGCAGCAGCAAGAGGCTGGCCATCGCCTCCCACGCGGCGGCCAACTGCCCGGCAAGGTCACCCCGCCCCAGCCCCAGGATGTAGGTGAGGTTGCCCGCCCCCCAGGTCCAGGCGATGGTACCCAGCAGCGCCAGCTTGGCCAGGCTCTTGCCCAGCTCGATCAGGCCATTGAGGCCGAACATGCGCTTGATTCCGGCGAGCGGATTGAGCCGTTCGAACTTGGGGGCAAGGTTGGCCCCGACCCAGCGCCCATCGCCAAAGGTAAGTTGGCCCGCCACTGTCACCAGCGTGACCACGAGGCCCAGCACCATGATCGACGGCAACACGGCAATGGTCAGGTCAAACAGGATCTGGCCGGGGCGGAAATCGGCAATCGCACCGCGGTCGAAGGTGAGCGATGCCTGCGTGGTGCCTTCCAGCGTGCCCAGCAGGCCCGGCCCCGCCCATTTCAGCCACAGCGCGCCAACCAGGATGGTGAGCGCCGTGGGCAATTCACGGCTGCGCAGGACGTTGCCCTTTTCGGCTGCGTCCTTCAGGCGCTTTTCGGTTGGGGCGAAGCTCTTTTCGCCGGCGGGGGCCTCGCTCATGGCTGAGTGCTCACCGGCCGCGCGACCTCGCCCACCTGTTCGATGGCGGTATTGGCCAGCGCCACGAACTGGTCATTCAGCAGCGGGGCGGCGGCGATCAGCGCGGCAATGCCCGCCAATACGCTGGCCGGCAGGCCCAGCGCGAACAGGTTGAGCGAAGGGGCGGAGCGGCTGATGACCCCGGTCACCACCTGCACCAGCAGCAGCACCAGCGTGATCGGCAAGGCTATCGCCACCGCCGTCGCCAGCGCCTGGCTGAGGAAGCTGGCCACCAGCCAGCCCTGTTCACCCACGTCCCAGTCGCCGCCGGGCGGGAACAGCACGTAGCTTTCCACCACCAGCCGCAGCCACAAAAGGTGTCCGCCCACGGCCAGGAAGACGAGCGAGAGGACGATGCCGAACAGCTGGCCGATGGCGCCGGACTGGTTGCCGCTGGTGGGATCGACCGCAGTCGCCATGGCCATGCCCATGCCGCCGCCGATCTGTTCCGCCGCCACCAGCGGCGCGGCAAAGGCCATTTGCAGCACGAAACCCAGCGAAAAGCCGATCACCGCCTCGCCCATTACGGCAACGATGGTGGGCAGGCTCGCCATGTCCTGCGGCAGGGCCACGGGCACCCAGTTGAGCACGAAGATCGCCACCACGGCGGCCAGCACGATGCGCACCTGCACCGGCACGCTGCGCGCCCCGAAGATGGGAGCGGCCACCAGCGCCGCGCCGATCCGCACCATGACGAACATAAGTTGCCACAGCTGCGCTTCCAGCGCGCCAAGGCCCAGCAGCGGAAAGGTCACTGGCCGGAAATCCCGGCGATCTGGGCGAATATCTCCGTCGTGAAATCACCGATCAGGCCGAACATGCTGGCCCCGAACAACACCAGCACGGCGGCGACCACGGCCAGCTTGGGCACGAAGGTCAGCGTCTGTTCGTTGATCGAGGTGGCAGCCTGGATCACGCCGACTACCAGGCCAACGGCGAGCGTGGCCAGCAGGATCGGCGCGGCCACCAGAGCGGTGATCCACAGCATCCGGTCAGCCAGCGCGAACAGGGAGGCGGAATCGTCCATCGCTCCCGCCTCCTTCAAGCAAAGCTCATGGCGAGGCTGCCCATCAAGAGCGCCCAGCCATCCACCAGCACGAACAGCAAGAGCTTGAACGGCAGCGAGATGATGGTGGGGGACAGCATCATCATGCCAAGGCTCATCAGCACCGATGACACCACCAGGTCGATCACCAAAAATGGCAGGAAGATCATGAAGCCGATCTGGAAGGCTGTCTTGAGTTCGCTGGTCACGAAGCTGGGCAGCAGGATGGAGAACGGCACCTGCGCCGTATCCTGGAAGCCATCACGGTAGCCGGCCATGTCGGCGAACATGGCCAAGTCCGTCTCGCGCGTCTGGCGGATCATGAAGGCGTGGAAGGCATCGCCCGCGTTGGCGATGGCGGCGTCAGCCTCGATCTGGCCGTTGGCGTAGGGTTCGATGGCGCTTGCGTTCACCTGTTCCAGCGTGGGGGCCATGATGAACAGGGACAGGAACAGGGACAGGCCGATCAGCACCTGATTGGGCGGCGATTGCTGCAGGCCCAGCGCCTGGCGCAGGATGGCCAGCACCACGATGATGCGGGTGAAGCTCGTCATCATCAGCACCAGCGCGGGCAGGATGGTGAGCAGGCCCATCAGCAGCAGCAGTTGCAGGCTCATGGAAAGCGGCGCACCGCCATTGGCCCCGCCCATCGCCCGCTCCAGTGCGCCGCCAAGGCCCGCTGCCGCGGGGGCAGCCGGGAGTACGGGGGCAAGGGCGGCGGCGTGGGCCAGCTCCGGCAGGGCCAGCGCGGACAGCGCCAGCAGGGAAAGCGCAAACAGGCGGCGCATCACAGGTTATCCTCGATCAACGGGAGACGGTCGGCAGCGGGCGCTTCTGCCAGCCGCACCAGCCCCGCCTTGGTGGCGCCCACCAGCACTTCGCGGCCGTGAAACTCGATCACCGCCAGCCGGATGCCGGGGGAGATCATCGAGATTTCGACAAGGCGCGCCGAGCGGGCGGAATTGCGGGCGTTCATCTGCCCCTGCAGCTTGCGGGTCAGCCACAGGCTGCCCCAGATCATGCCCGCCAGCAGTGGCAGCAGCACCAGCAGCTTGATGACGTACCAGACCATCAGGCGCGCTCCGCCCCACCGGCAAGTTCCACGATCCGCAGCGCAAAGCGGTTGCCATCGGCCACCACTTCCCCGCGCGCGATCAGCTTGCCGTTGACCATCACGTCGAACAGTTCGTCCACCTCGCGCTCCAGCGGGATCACCGCGTCCTCCGCCAGTTCCAGCACGCGGGCGAGCGAGAGGCGGGCGCGGCCCAGTTCCACGGTGAGCGACACGTCCACGTCGCGGATGAGATCGAGGCCAGAGAAAGAATCAGCCATTGGAAATGTCCCTGTTGGTCATGGGGGTGGCGGGGTTGGCCCAGCCGGTCCGGGTGATGCGCAGCGCCAGCACGCCATCGGCGGTGCCGGCCTGGCCGCGCGCGATATCCCTGCCGTGCAGGCGCAGCGCCACCTCGCGCGGGATGGAAAGGGGGATCAGGTCGCCTGCCTTCAGCGCGGTGATGCGGGCAACGGGCAGCTTGATCTCCGCCAGCACGGCGACCACGGCCAGCGGCAGATCGGCAAAGGGCTGGCGCAGCGCGGCATCCGCCAGCGGGAGCGGCGCGGGAGGCGCGGCGGCGAAGCCTTCCGCCAGCAAGGCCGGGGCGTGCGACAGGCGCAGCACCATGATGAGGTCCAGCGGCGCGGCATCGCCATGGTTGATCGTGCAGCGCAGCGCCAGGAAGCCTTCGTCGTCACGCGCCCGCACCAGCTTGCCCAGCACTTCGCTGCGCGATGCGAGGGTAAAGGGATCGTCGCGTTCCAGCGCGCGGCCCAGCGCCGCGCCAATGCTGTGCGCCGCCCGTTCCAGCGCCAGGTCGGCGGACTTGGGCAGCCTGTCGGGCAGGATCGCCGGCGGCAGACCGGGGCCGCCAAAGACCATATCGGTCAGCGCCAGCGCGCCGCCCAGCCCCAGAGAGACGAGCACCTGCCCGCCCGTCGCATGGCCAAACAGCCAGTTCACCGCCACGGGATCGATCATCTTGTGCAACCGCTGGGCGTTGCACCGTTCCACCTTGCCGCAGGAAACTTTCGGCTGGTCCGCGCCCAGCAGCGCGGCCACTTCCGCCGCCACCGCCTGTTCCAGCCGGGGCGCGACAGCCGCCAGCAGCGTGGCCAGCTGGTCCGGTTCGGGCGCGCGGCGGCCCAGCTGCACGCTGTGCTGCGCCACGGCCCTTTCGGCCTTGAGGAACCCTTCGGGCCGCATTGGCCTTACTGCACCAGGAGGCTGCGGAAATAGACGCCGTCCACCCCGCCAAAGCCTTCCTGCTCCTCCAGCACGCGGTTGATGGCGGCCTTCAGCCGATCTGCCAGCCGCTGCTTGCCTTCCACCGAATAGACATCGTCCTCCGGCGTGTTGGCCAGTTCCACCAGGATGGCGGAACGGATGGCGAGATCGTGCATCCCCAGCCACTGGATCACGCGGCCATCATGCTGGGTGGAGGCGGCAAGGCTGACCTGCACCAGCCCGGGCGAATCCTTCAGGTTGGAGGTGAAGCCTTCCTCGAACGTGTAATAGAGCGTGCGGTATTCGCTGCCGCCTTCGCCATAGACCGGGCCGGCAGCACCTTCCTCGCCCTCGCCCGCGCCGCCGGCCGGGGCGTAGGGGTCTTCCGCGCCCTTTTCCACCAGGCGGGGGACATCGGGGCCGCTCTCCGCCTCGGCATGGGTGCCCAGCAGGCCCATGGCCACCGCGCCATAGGCCCCGCCCGCGCCCGCAGCCAGCAGGACCACGGCCCCGAGGATCAGCTTCATCTTGCCCGATTTGGGCTTGGCCTCAGCTTCGGCCTTGTGCTTGCTCATGGCGCAAACTCCTCAATCTGTCTGGAAATCAGGCGAAGCGGCCGCTTTCGCGGGCACCGGCTTCGGCCTGCTGGTAATCGTCATCGGCCGTGCGGGCCTGCTGCGGCTGGTCGGCCACGCCGCTCTGCCGGGCGCTGCGGGGTTGCCCATCGCCGCGCTGGCCATCGGCACTGGTCCCGGCCTGCCACGCTGCCGTGCTGGCCGGGACGGCATCGGCGCGGGGCTGGCCATTATCGGCGCGGGCCACGTCAGCCACGGCCAGCGGCCGCTCCGCCAGCGCGGCCTGCACAGCCGGGGCAAATGCCTGGTCGGGGCTGGACATGGCCACCTTCAGGGCATGGCCCGCCAGCTCGAACTGCACGGAGACCGCGCCGAATTCGCGGTGCGTCAGGTGCAGGTCGGCGCGGCTGGGCCGGGCCAGCTCGCGCGCTTCGGTGAGGCGATCGACCACGGCTTCGAAATCGTGCCGCGCGGGGGCGGTGTCGGAAGCGGTCGTGGTGGCGGCTGCGATGGTGGTGGTGGTGGGCGCGACCAGCGAGAAAGGCACTGCGGTCTGGGGCTGGCTGTCTGCCGCAGCAAGGGCCGCCGCGCGCGACACCGGGCGGGCCGTCTCGGCCGCCGGGGCATCACTAGCGAGTAACGGGGCGGCGATCTGGCCGGCAACCTCTTCCCGCCGCACGGTGGACTTTGCACCCGGCTGCACCTGCTCACCTTGCATGGCCAATTGCGCTTGGGCCAATTGCGCTTGGGCCAATTGCGCTTGGGCCAATTGCGCTTGGGCCAGTTGCACTTGCGCCAGCACGGGCTGGCTGGCGGCGGTCCGCGCAGGCACAACCGGCGCGGCGGGCACGGCTTCGATGGAAACGGCCAGCGGCATGGTGGGCTGCACGGGAACCTTTGCCGCCTTGGCGTTCCCGTCCATTTCCGGCGCGATCTGCTGCGCGGTGACCGGCGGCAGCGGCAGGCCGGCGACCTGCGCCTGCACCAGCGCCTGCGCCGCCGTTGCGGCAGGCAGCATAGCGGGGCCAGGATTGGCAGCTTGAGGCGGGGCGGCAACCGATTGCGGCAAGACCGGCAAGGCTGGCGGCAAGATATTGCCGGTCAGCGCGGCAAGATTGGGATCGAGACTCTCCGCCACGCCTTCGGCCACGGGATCCAGGAGGGCATCGTCCGTCACTTCCTGCGCCAGCGGGGCAAGGCCCACGAGCGAGAGGAAGTCCTGGAAGGCCGCCATCTCCGGCGAAACCAGCGTGGCGGCCGGCGCGGGAGCAGCAGTCCCCGGCGCAGTGGCACTGTTGAGGACGAGCGAGAGGTTCACCGTGATCGTTCCCTTGAAAGGTTGCCTGTCCTCAGCGTCCTTTCAACTTCCGTGCCAGAATGGCGCTCGCGGCCGATTCACGGGTTATTGCGTAGCGGTCGGCCGCGCGGCGTTCCTCCTTCAGCCGGTCGCTCACCCGGTCACGCCGACGGTCGGCCTCCTTCAGGCGCAGCAGCGCGGCTTCAGCCAGGCGGGCCGCTTCCTGTTCCGCCACGCGGGTATCGCGCATGATCGCGTTGATCCCGGCCTTGAAGGCGAGTTGGCCGGACAGGTCGGCCCCGTCCAGCGCATCCGCCCGGGCCGCGTGGCTGGCGGCGATTTCCCCGCTGCGGGCGTGCAGGCTGGCCAGCTTGGCATGCGCCCCTTGCGCTTCTGCCGCCGATGCCGCCGCGCCTTGCCGTTCCACCTCGCGCAGGCGGACAAGGCGGGAAAGCAGCGCGATGCGGCGCTTGTGCGGGTCCATCAGGTGCCCGCGCCCAGCAGCGCATCCAGCGCGGCAATGCTGGCATCCAGCGGGGCGATCTCGTCAGTCTCCTGCATCAGGAAGGCCTGGATCTGGTCCCGCAACGCCATGGCCCGGTCAAGCTGCGGATCGGCCCCGGCGCGATAAGCTCCCATCAGCAGGAAATCGCGGTTGCTTTCCAGCGCGGCGACCATCGCTCGCAAGGATCGCGCCTGCCGCCGGTGCGGCTGATCGGCCACCTGTTCCATCACGCGCGAGAGGGAACTGGGCACATCGATCGCCGGATAGATGCCGCGCTGGGCGATCTCGCGGCTGAGGACGATGTGCCCATCAAGGATGGCACGCGCGCTATCCACCACCGGATCGGCCTGGTCATCGCCATCGGCCAGCACGGTGTATAGCCCGGTAACGCTGCCGCCGCTGCTGGCCGAATTGCCGGCGCGCTCCACGATCTTGGTGATGGTGGCGAGCGCCGAGGGCGGATAGCCGCGCGCCGCGCCCGGTTCCCCCAGGGACAAGGCAATTTCGCGTGCGGCGTGGGCCACGCGGGTCAGGCTGTCGAGCACCAGCAGCACTTTCAGCCCCTGGGCGCGGAAGTATTCGGCCAGCGCGCAGGCGAACTGCGCGCCGCGCAGCCGCAGGTTGGCGGCATGGTCCGCCGGCACGGCGACGATGGCGGTTTTCATCCGCTTGTGGCCCTGCATGTGGCGGCCCACGAAATCGGACACTTCGCGCGCGCGTTCACCAATCAGGCCAATCACCGCCACATCGGCTTCCGCACCGTGGACCATCATGTCCAGCAGCACCGACTTGCCGACGCCGGAGCCGGCCATGATGCCCACGCGCTGGCCCACGCCCAGCGTCATCAGCGCGTTGATGGTGCGGATGCCGCAATCGAACGGCGTTTCGACAGAGGCGCGTTCCAGCGCGCCTTCCCGCCTGCCGCCCAGCGGCCAGCTGTGGGTGGCACGCACCGGCGGGCCGCCGTCGATGGGCGTGCCGGTGCCATCCACCGCACGGCCCAGGAACTCTTCGCCTACGGTGACAAGGCCGGGGTGCCCCTCTGCCCGCACCAGCGTGCCGGGTTGCAGGCGCACCGTATCGCCCAGCAGCATCATCAGGCTGCGCCCGCCGCGAAAGCCGACCACTTCGGCCGCCGGGGCATGTTCACCCGCCGGCACCTGCGCGCGGCACAGGGTGCCGATGGGCGCGCCAAGCCCGGACACCTCGATCATTCCGCCATCGCAGCTGACGATGCGGCCCATCGGTACCGGCCCCAGCGCGGGCGCGCTGCCGGCGATGCGGGCAAGTTCGCGGCTGACGAGATCAAGCATGGCTCAGGAGGTCCGCAAGGCCAGCGGCTCTGCACCCAGCGCCTCGGCCAGCGCGGCGCGCCACTGGGCGGGACCATCCTCCACCGCGCCTTCGGCCGTATCGAACACCAGCGTGCCGCGTTCCAGCGCGCCATCGGGCACGATGTGCCAGGTGGAGGCAAAGCCGCGATCCAGCAGGTCGATATCGTCCGGGTGCAGGCGCAGGCTGGCATTGATGATGCCTTCGCCCACCATGCCGGCGGCCGCGATGCAGCGGCGTTGCAAGGCGGCGGGATCGATGGCGTAGGGGGCCATTGTCGCCTGGCAAAGGCCCATCACCGCCTGCGCCAGCCGGTCGGCCAGTTGCTGCCCTAGGCCCTCATCCAGCCGCGCCAGCGCCAGGGACAACCCGGCGCGCGCCTCCTCGCGGGTCGCCAGCTCGGCCTCGGCAGCGGCGCGCCCGGCGGCCACACCGTCTGTATAGGCAGCCTCCAGTTCGGCGCGGTCATGCAGGGTTTCGGCCTCGGGAGCGGGACCGGGCGCAGAGGCGGGAACGGCGGACCGGAAGCGCGCATCGGGCGCAAAACCGGCAGGCCGGGCGGCCAGCGCGCTCAGCCAGCCTTGCGGCGAGGGCGCGGCGGCGGGCTCGGCCGGCGCATCGAACAGCGGCTGGAAGGAAGCAGGCTCAAACGAAGTCAGCATCGCCCGCCCCCAGGCTGATTTCGCCCAGATCGGCCAGTTCGCGCGCCTTGGCGATCATCTTGCGCTGCGCCGCTCGGACATCGTCCAGCCTGATGCGGCCGCGCATGTCGATTTCGTCCTTCACCCCGTCCGCCGCGCGGCTGGACATGGCGGCGAAGAAGGGTGCGCGCTGGTCTTCACCGATGCCCTTCAGCGCATCCACCAGCACTTCGCTTTCCACGTCGCGCAGCAGGCGGCCCATGGCCATCGGCTCCAGCGTGAACAGCATTTCAAAGGTGAACATTTCCGCTTCGATGGCGCGGGCAAGTTCGGCATCCCGCTCGCTAATCACCGGCATCACCGTCTTGCCGACAGATCCGGCGGCAAGGTTGATCAGTTCCGCCGCCTCGCGCGCGCCGCCCAGTTCCAGCACGGCCTGGCCGAACCGCTGGGCAATGCGGGCAGAGAGCATCTCGTCCAGCATGGTCATAGCGTGGGCGGAAACCTTGCGCATCCGGGCAATGCGTTCGACCAGGTCCGGCTGCAAGGCGGGTGGCAGCAGGGACAGCAGTTCCGCCGCCGGCTCCGCCTCCAGCAGCAGCAGCAGCGCGGCCACGGCTTGCGGGTGCTCGCCTTCCACCAGCGGCAACAGCACCTGCGGGGCCAGCCAGCGGGCCAGTTCCAGCGAACGGGGCCGCGCTTCGGGGGCGATGCGCTGCATGATGGAATCGGCCTTCACCTCGCCCAGCGCGCGGGTCATCCGCTGGCGCACCTGCGCGGGCCGGTCATACGCGTCCAGCGCGGCGCTGTCGGCATGGCGGACAAAGCCTTCGATGGCGCCGACGATCCGGTCCGGGCCGATTTCGCCCAGCGTAATCATCTTTTCGCCCACGGTGGCCAGTTCAGACGGCTCCAGCTGGCTGAGCAGTTGCGCCGCCTCGTCATCATCCATCAGCATCAGGATCACGGCGGCGCGTTCGGCCTCGTTGATCGGCAGGACTTCGCTCATGGCTCAGGCTCCCGCCGCCGGGGCGGCCAGCATGCGGCGCAGCGCGGCCACGGCGCGTTCGGGCTGTTCGGCAGCCAGCCGGCGGGCCATTTCCACCTGCTCGCGCAGTTCTTCGTTCGCGCCGCCCGGCATGGCGAGGGTGCCATAGGTTCCCGGCGCGCCGCTGCCAACGGAGCGGCCCGGCTGGGCGAAATCCCCACCCTCGCCATCCGCGCCATCCATCATGGCGGCAGCATCGCCCTCGGCTTCCTCCACCGCTGCGGCCCGCTTGCCGCGGATGGCGGAAACAATCGGGCGCACTCCCAGCACCAGCGCCAGGACCAGCGCCAGCAGGCCGCCGCCATAACGCAGGGCCATGGCGAACCAGCCGGTCTCGTAAAACGGCACGGCCACTTCTTCCACCGGATCGAACGCGCCGGCCACCACGGTCACCACGTCACCGCGCTGGGGATTGGCCCCCACGGCGGCGGAAACGAGTTGCTGCACCTGCTGCGCGGTGGCGGGTTCAATCGCCTTCAGCGCCTCGTCGCTCAGCGCCACGGCCACGGAAATGCGGCTGACCCCGCCCGGCCGGGTGGAGGAGACCGCCACCTCGCGCCCCAGTTCATAGGTGCGGGTGGAACTGCGCGCGCCGTTGGCTGGCGTGGTGGCGGCATTGGCGGCATTGCCCTGCGGCGCGTTGGGATCAAGCGTGGCCGGCGGCGGCGGGGTGTTGCTGGTGGCACCGGGCACCCCGGCTGCGAGTTGTTCTCCGCCCTGGCTGGAGCTGCTTTCGCTTTCCGTCCGCACCGCGCCTTCGTTGTCATAGCTTTCGGTGGCGGAGGTGACTTCGGCCATATCGAGGCTCACCTGCACTTCGGTGGAGAAGTTGCCCTCACCGATCATCGGCGTGAGCAGCTGCGCCACTTGCAGCCGCAGCTTTTCCTCGAACTCGCGCTGCAATTGCAGGGCATCGTCGGCGGAACTGCCGGAGGCGGAGAGCAGGCGACCTTGCTGGTCAACCACCCTTACCGCCTCCGGAGCCAAGCCGGGTACCGACCCTGCAACCAAATTCACTATCGCCTGCACCTGGTCCTGCGACAGGCTGCGCCCGCGCGCCAGCCGCACCATGACCGAGGCCGACGGGGCGACGTTTTCGCGCACGAACACGCTGCGTTCCGGGCTGGCGAGGTGCACGCGCACGCTTTCCACCCCGTCGATTTCCTGGATCGTCAGCATCAGCTCGCGCTCGCGCACGTTCTTCAGCCGCTCCCCTTCCAGCGTGCGGCTGGAGCCCATCGGGATGGCATCGAGCATTTCCGCCGTGCTGTCAGGGGTTGCCAGCGCGCCATCGGAAGCGACCAGCATGCGCGCGCGGTAAAGGTCATCCTCACCTACCGAAAGCGCGCCGGTATCGGGATCGATCGAATAGGCGATGCCGCCCGCATCCAGCGCGCTGACCACGCCCGCCCGCTCACTGTCGGTCAGGCTGGAATAGAGCATCCGCTGCGGGCCTTCGGACAGCGACAGGTATAGCGCCGCCGCAACCCCCAGCATCCCCACACCCGCCAGCATTGGCAGGCTGCGGCGCACGGCGGGGTTAGCCATCAGGCCGGTCAGGCGCTGCGGCAGCGGGCCGGAACCCAGCGCGGTCAAAGGCGAGGAATTTGCGGGGAGAGCGGCGTCGGCCATCTATCAAACCCCCATCCGCATGATGTCCTGATAGGCGGACAGCAGCTTGTTCCTGACTTGCAGCGTGGCTTCAAAGGCAACGCCGGCTTCCTGGCGGGCCATCATCACCTGCGCGATATCGGTCACTTCCCCGCGCTCGTAGGCGGCGGACATGTCGCTGGAACGGGTCTGCATCTGGTTGACCTGGTCCAGCGTGGAACGCAGCGTGTCGGCAAAGCCGCCACCCTGCGGGCCGCTGGTGCCTTGCGGGCCATCGGCCTGCCCCGCCGCGCCTGCTTCCCGCAAGGTGCGCAAGGCATCGGATTGTTCCACCAGCTGGCGACGGATCGCCATGACCTGTTGCAGGCCGCCGCCAGCGGCGCCGCCCGCTCCTCCGATCGTGCTCATCGCGCACCCCCGGCGGCCAGCACGCCGGCCTCACGCATGGAAGCCAGGCGATAACGCAGCGTACGTTCCGAAATGCCCAGCGCGCGGGCAGTGGCCAGGCGATTGCCGCCGTTTTCCTCCAGCGCATCAATGATGACCTGCGATTCCGAGCGGCGGACGATGGCTGAAAGGCTGCGGCCACCCTCGATCACCGAAAGCGCGGCGGGCACGGCTGGCACGGCAGCAGGGGCTACCGGACGCACCGCATGGTCGAACACGATGTGATCGGCGGCAATCGCCGGCTCGTCACCCGCCAGCAGCAGGGCGCGGCGCACCACGTTTTCCAGTTCGCGCACGTTGCCCGGCCAGGCATGGCCCGCCAGCTTTTCCAACGCATCGGCAGCAAGGCACGGCACCTGTTCGCCGGTGGCATGGCGCAGCAGCATGGCACAGGCGAGCGGGCCGATATCATCGGGCCTTTCGCGCAGGGCGGCAATGCGCAGGGGAAACACGTTGAGGCGGTAATAGAGGTCTTCGCGGAAGCGGCCCTCGGCAATCTCGGTCGGCAGGTCGCGGTTGGTGCAGGCGACAATGCGCACGTCCACCTTGACCGGCTGGGTCGCGCCCAAGGGCAGGATTTCGCCCTCCTGCAGGGCGCGCAGCAGCTTGGCCTGCAAGGGAAGCGGCATTTCGCCCAGTTCGTCCAGCAGCAGGGTGCCGCCATCGGCCGCGCGGAACAGGCCCTCGCTGGCTTCGGAAGCCCCGGTGAAGGCGCCCTTCTTGTGGCCGAACAGCAGGGCTTCCAGCATCGTTTCCGGCATGGCGGCGCAGTTGACCGCCACGAACGGCGCATCCTGGCGCGGGCTGGCCTTGTGGATGAAGCGCGCCAGCACTTCCTTGCCGGTGCCGGTGGGCCCTTCGATCAGCACGGGGATCTGCGCGGCGGCCACGCGGGCGGCAAGGTTGAGCAGGGCAATGGCACCGGTGTCGGCATGGACCGGGTCACCCGGCGCGGCGGCCATGGCCACCAGCGCGGCGCGCGCGGCGGGGCAGGCGCCATCGGCATAGGTGAAGCGGAAACCGCCTGCGCCCAGCCGCTGGATGCGCGGCGCACCAGCGGCGATGTCCAGCACCAGCAGCCGGTCATCCCGGCGGCGGGCGGGCACCGCATCGTCGGCACCAGCCAGCAGCACTTCGCCACCGGAAAAGCCGGCCTGGGGCCAGCTAGCGATCACCGCCCCGGCCTGTCCGACCAGCAATCCGTGCTTTTTTTCAAGCCCTTGTGCCGCTGTAACCCGTGCCATTTGCGGAAACCCCGTTAACCCTGTTGCACGGTTCAAATCGGCCTTGAACGTCCAAGGAAGCGGTAATTTAACCCCTCGCGAAAACACCTATGCGCCGGGGCCGGACAAGCGGCGGGGCAGGCTTAAACAATTTTCCGGGTGGCCGCTCTTGGTGCTGACAGCCGCGCCGAACCGATGCCGGCAGGCTGTGGCACAAGTGACCCGACGACCTTTCAAGACGACCAACCCAGGAGACTACCCATGGCTGTTATCAACACCAACATCAGCGCCCTGCGTGCCGCCAACGCCTCTGTCAGCGCCGAACGGATGCAGGGCCAGGCGATGGAACGCCTGTCCACCGGCAAGCGCATCAACGGCGCCAAGGACGATGCCGCCGGCCTCGCCATCAGCACCACGATGACCAGCGATATCCGCGCCATGAAGCAGGGCATCCGCAACGCGAACGACGGCATTGCCCTGGCGCAGACCGCCGAAGGCGCGCTGGACGAAGTGTCGAACATGCTGCAGCGCGTGCGTGAACTGGCCGTGCAGTCGAAGAACGGCACCTATTCCACGACCGACCGCACCTACATGGATGCCGAAGTGGACCAGCTCCAGGCGCAGATCGATGACGTGCTGACCAACACCAAGTTCAACGGTGTGACGCTGTTCAGCAAGACCACCGGCACCGACGTGACTGTCTCGGTCGCCACCGGTTCCACCGGCACGGTTGACCTGACCTCCAAGGGCATCGACGGCACCAAGCTGACCGCCACCGCGCTGGACGTGACGGATGCCACCAAGGCTGCCACCACGATCACCAACGTGGATGACGCGCTGAACGACATCAGCGATACCCGCAGCACGCTGGGCGCCGGGCAGAACCGGCTGGAATCGGCCATCGCCAACCTGACGACCAATTCGACCAACCTGGCGGACGCCCGCTCGCGGATCATGGATACCGACTATTCGGCGGAAACCACGGCGCTGGCCAAGGCGCAGATCCTCAGCCAGGCGAGCACCGCCATGCTGGCCCAGGCCAACCAGAGCCAGCAGAACGTCCTCTCGCTGCTGCGCTAAGCCGGCAAGGTCACCCGAAGCGGGAGACTTACCCCTCGACCCCTCCCGCGACACAGGCGGCCCGGAACCCAGGCGGTTCCGGGCCGTTTCGTGTGCTTGGATGCGGGCCGTCGATGCCCGCACGGCCAAGGGGCGGGGTTGGGCCTGGATGGGCTGGCTTGGACAAATCCGACAGCAGCAATGGCGCTCCCTTTGTCCAGTCTGCCCGCCCCTGAGACACGCCACCGCCAGAAGGCCACCAGCAAGTCGCCCGCCGATACGGCAGATCGTGCCTGATCCCCTGGCTCGCCGCGCCGGACTGCCCGATCTCGTGGAACCCGGCTGATTATGCCGCCGCCAAGGAACCATGGACCGGCCACGGTCAGCACCGGTAAGGCCAGCGGACAGCCCGGGGAATGGCGGAGCTACGTCGTCCTTGTCGGGGCGGCCAAACAAGGTGAGGCGCAAGGAGCGTACGCGAACAGAGGTGCAGCCCGGGCCGATCGAGCAACCCTCGCTGCCGCACGGCGGCGCAGTGGTCAGGGTCATCGCCCAGGGCAAACGGCCGGCACCGCCACAGGCAGCACCAGCCGCATGGTTGTACAGGGAAACGAATAGCCCGGCCTGCTCACGAGTACGGCGCAGCACGGCACAACAGGGCCGGGGATGTTACACCGCGGCCCGCCGGTCAGCGGCAGCTCAATCCTTCAGCAGGATGGTCATGCGCCGGTTGCGCGGATCGGCCGGGTCAGCTGGGACCAGCGGGTCCCGGTCGGCCACGCCCTCGATCCGCTCGAACCGGTTTTCCGGGATCTGGTGCAGCCGCAGTTCCTGCCTCGTCGCTTCGGCGCGGCCACTGGAGAGCGACCAGTTGTTGGCCCCTGCCCCGCTGCGCCATGGCACGGCATCGGTATGGCCGCGCACCACCAGTTGCCCGCCGCTTTCGCCCAGCGCCCCGGCAATGATGCCCAGCAGCTCGCGCGCTTCCGGGACCAGCACGGTGGAGCCCATGTGGAACATCGAGAAGTCGGCATCGTCCACCAGGTCGATGCGGATGCCTTCGGGCGTGCGGCTTACGCGCACCTGGCGTGCCAGCCTGCGCAGGCGTTCCACCCGGTTGATCCTTTCCTGGATCGTCTCGGCAATCTGCTGGCGGCGGCGTTCGGCCTGTTCCGCCCCTCCCTCATTGGGGCCGCCGGTGGCCCCGCGCGGGATGGTGATCGATTGCGTTCCCGTCTGCCCGGCGGCGTGGGGATAATTGTCCACGTCGGTCAGCGAGGAGCCGCCCAGCAGCCCATCGGCCCCGGCGCTCTGTTCGCGCATCTTGACGAGCGTGGGGGTGAAAAAGTCCGCCAGCCCCTTGCGCTGTTCCTCCGTGGTCGCGCCAAGCAGCCACATCAGCAGGAAGAAGGCCATCATCGCGGTCACGAAGTCGGCATAGGCGACCTTCCACGCGCCGCCGTGGTGGCCACCTGCCACCACGGTGACCTTCTTGACGATGATCGGCGCGAGAGGGGCGCCGGGATCGGTTCCGGGAACGGGGGCCGCAGCCACGTTACTTGCCCCGCATCTGGTCGAGCAGGTCGGTCAGCGCCGGACGGTGCGCGGGCGGCAGGCCGCTGCGGGCGCTTTCCACCACCAGCGGCTGGGGATAGCCGTGCAGGGACGCGATCAGCACCTGCTTCACCGAATGGTAGATCTGCGCATCGTGCGCGTTGATCTGCTTCAGGCGGCCGGCCATCGGTCCGACGATGCCATAGGCCAGCAGCACGCCCAGAAAGGTGCCGACCAGCGCGGAACCGATCATGCCGCCCAGCACGCTGGGGGGTTCATCGATCGAACCCATGGTCTTCACCACGCCCAGCACGGCGGCCACGATGCCCAGCGCGGGCAGGCCATCGGCCAGTGATTGCAGCGCGTGGGCAGGCTCCTCCATCTCGTGCAGCTGGGTCTTGATGGCATTGTCCATCACGTCCTCAACCGCATGGGTATCCAGCGAACCGGAGGAAACGACGATCAGCGTCAGAGTATCGCAGACCAGGCCCGTCAGCGCCTTGTCCACCAGGATGCGCGGATATTCGGCAAAGATCGCCGAATTAGCCGGATCGGTCACGTGGCTTTCCAGCGCCACCGGGCCTTCGGTCTTCATCATGCGCATCAGCCGGCTGGTGAGCGCGATGGCATCGATATGGTCCTGATTGGTGAACTTCGGCCCCTTGAACACCTTGCCAAGGCCGCCGCCAAGCAGCTTGAGTTCATGCATCGAATTGCCGGTGATGGTCGCGCCGATGGCCGCGCCGCCGATGATCAGCATTTCGTGCGGAATGGCATGCAGCACCGGGCCGAGCGAGCCGCCTGTCAGCGCAAAGCCGCCAAACACGATGACAAGCAGGAAGACGATGCCGATGGCTGCAAACATGATTGTGGGTTCCCGACGGTAAGCTTGGGCAAGATCAGCGGATGGAATCGAACAGGCTGAGGCCCGCCAGCTTGACGAAACCGGCCTGGCTGGCTTCCAGCACGGTCAGCATCTGCTGAAGTTCGGCCACGGTTTCGGCAAAGGGCACGCCGCCCGTTTCCGCGGTGCGCGCGGCGCGGGTCTGCGCCTGGTCCACCTGCCGGTCCTCGATCACCTCTATCCAGGCGATGCGGGTGCCAACCACCGTCTGCGCGCGATTGAGCGCATCCACCGCGTCATCGATGCCGGCCAGCCCATCGCGCGCGGCCTGCGCCGGATCGGGCACCCCGCCCTGCAGCGCGCTGGCAAGGCTGCCCAGGAAGGCGAACACATCGGTTGGCGTGCCGCCGGTGGTGAAGTTGAACACTTCCGGCCCCGTCACCCCGCGGCTCATCAGCTGGCCCTGCCCAAGGTCGATCTCGCCCGCGGTGGCCGTGCCGACATAGGTTATGGTGGTGCCGGACAGGGCATAGGCATTGCCGCTGGTTTCCCCGCCCAGCAGCGCGTTGCCGCCGGCATCGCGGGCATTGGCGCTGGACAGGATGCGCAGGCGCAGTTGCTCCACCTCCTCGCCGATGCGCGCCCGCTCGTCCGCGCCGATGGTATCGCTGGCAGCCCACAGCACCAGTTCGCGGGCGCGGATCAGGTCTTCCCCGATGGCGCCCAGCGCATTGCCGGCGAGGTCCAGGTTCTCGGCCGTGCGGCGCGCATTGGCGGCATCGATCCTGGCCAGCCTGTCGCTGCGGCCCATCATTCTCAGCTGCGATGCGGCCACCGGATCGTCTGACGAGCGGGCCAGCCGCTCGCCCGTGGCAATCTGGCTCTGCAGGCTCTCGGCCGACGTGCGCAGGATGCCCATCTGCGCCGATACCCGGCGGTAGAAGGCCAGGGTGGAATTGGTCACGCTGGTCATCAGCCGATCCCCATCAAGGTATCAAAGATGTCGGCCGCCGCCTGGATCACCTTGCTGCTGGCCTGGAACTGCTGCTGGTAGCGCAGCAGGTTGGTGGCTTCCTGGTCGAGGTCCACGCCGGTTTCCGCCGCCAGGGCAGTGCCGGCGGTCTGTGAAATGGTGGCCAGCGCGTCGCGGGTCAGGCTGCGTGCGGAAATGGCGCTGGACAGGCGGAACAGCAGGCCATCCTGCGCTGTCGCCGGTCCATTGGTGGCCAGCGCATCGCGCAGGGATTGCAGGTTGGCAATATCGCGGCTGCGCGGGCCAGCCCCGGCAGGCGCTGTGGCAATGCCATCGCCGCTCGCCAGCGCCAGCGCGATACCCGCCGCCCCGCTGCCGGAGAAAAACGGCGGTGCCGCCGTGCCATCCAGCTGCGCACCCGTGCCTTGCGCGGTGTTGGCCTTGCTGATGAGGAGGTTGGCCACATCGTCCAGCTCCGTCCCCAGCGCGGTGATGCCCTGCGCGGCCTGCGATTGGCCCTGCAACGAACCCGTGGCAAGCGTGGTCGCCACGCCATTGACGGTAAAGGCAAAGCTGCCATCGGCATTGTCACTGCGGGCAAGGGTGAAGGCGTCGACGCCGGTCACCAGCGTTTCCCCACCCAGCTTCACCGTCACCCGGCCCAGCGCGTCGAACGTGGCGCCAATCCCGGCATAGCCCGACATTTCGCCCAGCAATGTGTCGCGCTGGTCATGCAGCACGGCCATGTTGCTGGATCCGGGTTCCGCGCGGGCGATGGCGGCATTGGTGCGCGCCAGTTCGCCCGCCAGCAGGTTGACCTGCGCCACCCCGGCATCGGCGTTGAACCGCTGTTCGTCCAGCGCCACGCCCAGCCCCTGGGCCGCGATATTGAAGGTCTGCGCGATGCGGCGGCCTTCTTCCAGCACGGCGGCGCGCAGCGCGCCGTCCAGCGGATCGGACGCAAGGCGGGCAAGGCTGGCTTCGAAATCCACAAGCGCGGGATAGATGCCGGCCTGCTCCACCGCGGCTTCAGCGTTGGTCAGGCCTGACAGCTCGGCGCTGGCGCGGGCCAGGTCGCTGCCGGTGCGGCGCGCCTCGTTCTGCAGGAACAGCGAATTGGACCGCAGCACCCGGTCCGGCCGCACGCCGCTGAGGCCCGTGCCCGGTTCGCTGGCGATCCCGCCCTTGGAGGCAAGCTCGGCCATGCTCAGCGTGCGCCGGGCATAATTGGCGTTGGAAGCGTTGGCGATGTTCTGCGCGGTGATGTCCAGCGCCGCGCGCGCCGCCATGGCGCCGCTCTTGCCGATCAGGATCAGGTTGCCGGACATGGTTGCGGGTTATCCTTCTTGCAGCGTGGTGGCAGTGGCGGTGGGGCGGACCATGCCGGCCAGCTGCCGTTCGATCGCGGCGGCAAGGCCGAACACGCCCTGCTGCGAGGCGACATCGGCCAGGTGTTCATCGCGCATGGCTTCGAACTGTTCGAGGCCGGGGCCGCCGAACAGGTCATCCCCGCCGAAATCGGCCTTGCGCGCGCTGGACAGCAATTCGCGCAGGAAGATCGCCTCGAACGCCTGCGCCGCCTGGTGCAGGTCCGCCTCCGCCGCGCCGGGGGTACCAGCGCGCAAGGACGTGCCGCCCAAAGAGACGGAAGGGATCGGGACCGGGGTCACAATACCACCATCTCGGCCTGCAGCGCGCCGGCCTGCTTCAGGGCTTCAAGGATCACCACCAGGTCCGCTGCCGCCACGCCCAGCATGTTCAGCGCATCGACGATCTCGGACAGGTTGGCCCCACCCGGCATGGCGACGACGCGGGCGTCCTCCTCCTGCTCCACGGTGATGGTGCTGGCTTCCTCCAGCGCGGTCTCGCCGCGGCTGAAGGGCGCGGGCTGGACGATGGCGGGATCTTCCTCGATCCGCACCACGAGCTTGCCGTGGCTGATCGCCGCCGGGGAAAGGCGCACGGCGGAATTGATCACCACGGTGCCGGTGCGACTGTTGACGATCACCCGCGCGGGCGTTTCCGCCGGGGTCACCTCCAGCATCTCGATGGCGGCAATCATCTCTGCCCGCGCGTCCGAGCCATAGGGCATGACGATGGAGAGGGTCACCGCATCGACGATGCGGGCGGCCCCGGCAAAGCGGGCATTGATCGCATCGCGCATCCGCGCGGCGGTCTGGAAATCGGCGTTGTGCAGGTTGAAACGCAGTTCGCCCAGGGTATCGAACCCGGTGGCCACTTCCCGCTCCACCGTGGCGCCATCGGCAATCCGGCCCACGGTCGGCACGTTGACCGAGACCTGCGATCCATCGCGGCCCGAAACGCCAAGGCCGCCCACGGCAAGGTTGCCCTGGCTCATCGCGTAAACCTGCCCGTCCGCGCCATAAAGCGGGGTCATGATCAGCGATCCGCCCCGCAGGGAGCGCGCGCGGCCGATGGTGGAAATGGTCACGTCGATCGTCTGTCCCGGCTTGGCAAAGGCGGGCAGTTCGGCGGTGACCATCACGGCTGCTGCATTCTTGAGGCCGGGAGACACGCCGGGCGGCAACGTCAGCCCCATGCGGCCCGATACGCCGCGCATGGCTTCGGTCAGGTAGGCGAAGTTGTCATCGCCCGTACCATCGAGGCCGACCACGATGCCGTAGCCGGTCAGCTGGTTGGGGCGCACGCCATCGAACGTGCCAAGGTCGCGCACGCGTTCGGCATGGGCGGGCACGGCGGCGAGCAGTAGGGACAGGGCCATGCCCAGCAAGGCAATGATCGCGCGCATCAGAACGGGCTCACCGAGGCGAAGAAGCGGCTCAGCCAGCCCGGACGGCTTGCCTGCTGGATCGCGCCGTTGCCGCCGTGTATGATCTGGGCATCGGCCACGCGGCTGGATGCCACGGTGTTGTCGCCATCGATGTCGGCCAGCCGCACGATGCCGGCAAACTGCACCCATTCGCGGCCCTGGCTCAAACTCATCTGCCGTTCTCCCACCACCAGCGCGGTGCCGTTGGGGCGCACCTGCGAGATCGTCACCGCCACGGTGCCGCTCAGCTGGCTGCGCTGCGTTGCATTGCCCTGACCGTTGAACGACGCCTGCGCGCCGGCATTAAGGGCTTCGGGGTTGAGGAAGGACAGCAGGCCCGCGCTTGGCGGGGTGATCCCGGCATTGCCCTGCCGGTCGGTGCTGCCGCTGGCGGAAGTGGACGAACCGATGTTTTCCACCAGCCGGATGATGACGATATCGCCCACCCGGCGCGCGCGGGTGCCTTCGTGCAGCGCGACATAGCCGAGTTCCGGCTGGAAGATCGCGCCGTTCTGCGGCGAAACGGCGGGCGGCGCGGGCGGCAGCGCGGGATCGAACCCGGCCTGCGGGCGGCCGCCCTCCATCGCGCAGGCGGACAGCGCCAGGCAGGCAAGCGGCAGGGTGAGTTTGGCAAGCGACATGGTGGTTCTCACAGCGTCTGGCCTCAAAGGGTCTGGTTGGCGTTGCGCAGCATTTCATCCACCGCGCTGATCATCTTGGAATTGATCTCGTAAGCGCGCTGCGCCTCGATCATCTCGACCAGTTCCTCCACCACATTGACGTTGGAGCTTTCCAGCATCGACTGACGGATCTGGCCGCGCCCGTTCTCGCCCGCCGCGCCCACTTCGGCAGCACCACTGGCGGCGGTGGGCAGCAGCAGGTTGTCACCCGTGGCCTGCAGGCCCGCCGGGTTAACGAAGCTGGCAATGGTGATCTGGCCCAGTTCGGCCGGTTCCGCCTGCCCGTCGACCACAGCGGTCACCGTGCCATCCGGCCCGACGGCGAAGGACTGCGCGCCCGCCGGCACCTGGATCGCGGGAGACACCGGATAGCCCTGCGCCGTCACCAGTGCGCCTTGCGCATTCAGCGTGAAATTGCCGGCGCGGGTATAGGCGATCTGGCCGCTGGGCATTTCCACCTGGAAGAAGCCTTCGCCGTCCAGCGCCAGGTCCATCGCGTTGCCGGTGGTCGCCAGCGCGCCCTGCGTGGCGATGCGGGTGGTGCCCTGCACGGCAACGCCGGTGCCAAGGTTGAGGCCGATGGCATAGGCTGTCTGGTTGGAACTGCGCTGCCCGGCCACGCGGGCATCGTCATAGGCCAGCGTCTGGAAATCGGCCCGGTCGCGCTTGAAGCCGGTGGTGCCGATGTTGGCCAGGTTGTGCGCGATGACGCGCATCCGCGTGTCCTGCGCTTCGAGGCCCGTGCGGGCGACCTGGAGGGCGGATGTGGGCATGGTGTGATCCTTTCAGCTGCGGTTACGCGCCCAGCGACATCAGGCGGGCGCTGGCCTGGTCGAGCTGTTCGGCGGTGGAGATCAGCTTGGCGCGCTGTTCGAAGCCGCGCTGGGCCTCGATCATCTGCACCAGCGTATCGGAGGTGTTGACGTTGCTCTGTTCCAGCGCGCCCACGGTGAGTTCGGCGGTGGGATCGGCCGGCAGCACGCCGCCATCAGGCACGCGGAGCTGGTTATCGAGGCCCTTGACCACGCTGGACCCGGCGGGACTGGCCAGCTTGATCCGGCCCACTTCCTCTGCCGGGGCATCGGGCGCGGCGGGATCGGCGGCCAGCACGGTGCCATCGGTGCCGATGGACACCTGCCAGCCGGGCGGCACGGCAATCGGCCCGGCCTGCCCCATTACGGGCAGGCCTTCGCCGTTCACCATGCGACCGCTCGCGTCGATGTGCATGTCCCCCCGGCGCGAATAGACTTCGGCCCCGTCGGCCGCCTGCAGCGCAATCAACGCATCGCCGCGCAGCGCCAAGTCCAGCGGCCGGCCGGTCTGCATCACCTGCGCGGGCGACATGTCCGCCCCGCGCACCGCGCCTTGCGCCAGGCCGCGCACGTCGAACGTACCCCCCAGCACGCGCAGGGCGGCGGTGGAGAAGGTTTCGGCACGAAAGCCGGGCGTGTTGGCATTGGCCAGGTTGCTGGCGATGGCGCGCTGGCGGGACATCGCGGCATCCATGCCGGTCAGCGCGGTGTAGATCAGGCGGTCCATGGCGGCCTCCGTTCAGCCAGCGTCAGCTGCGCAGGTTGATGATCGTCTGCGAAAACTGGGTGGCGGTATCGATGGCCTTGGCATTGGCCTGGAAATTGCGCTGCGCGGTGATCAGGCCCACCATCTCCTCTGCCAGGTCGACGTTGGACTTCTCCAGCGACCCGGCCAGCAACTGGCCGTTGCGCCCGTTGCCAGGCAGCTCATAATTGGCCGAGCCCGAATAGCCGGTGGCTTCCCAGTTGGTGGAGCCCACGGGCCTGAGGCCTGTGGGGGCGATGAAGGTGGCCAGCGCCACGCGGCCCACGGTGGTGGTGGTCCCGTCGGAATAGGCGGCGTTGATCTTGCCGTTCTTCTCGATGGTGATGGATGCCAGGTCCGCCCCGCCGGCGTTGCTGGTGGGGATGACGGCATCCACCGTGGCGGGCACGCCCACCGCATTGCCGGCGGCATCCACGGCGAACATCTGCAGCGCCTTGCCGGCAAAGTCCGTCACCAGTCCGGACCCGTCCATCTGGAAACTGCCGTTGCGGGTGAACATCACCTGCCCGCTCTCGGTGTTGCGGGTGGCAAAGAAGCCATCGCCGTCGATGGCGATGTCGAGGCTGCGCCCGGTCTGTTCGATCGCGCCCAGCCCGAAGTTCTGGTTGATGCCGGCAACGGTGGCGCCAATGCCTTGCGTCATGCGCGGGTTGGCGGCGGAACCGGACGAGACGATATCGGCAAATTCCACGTTGCTTTTCTTGAAGCCGGTGGTTTCCGCGTTGGCGATGTTGTGGGCGATGGTGGACAGGTCGGTCTGCGAATTCTTCAGGCCGTTGAGCGAGGTGTAGAAAGAGGTCATCGGGCGGCTCCTCAGGCGTTGGTGGTGGTGGTGGTCTGGTTGGCGGGCGCGGCAGCGGCACTGGCCTGCTGCGCGGCGATAAGGGCATCCATCTTGGTGGAGATGGCGGCCAGCGTTTCATTGGTGCGGGTGGAGCCGGCCAGCGCGGAAAACTGCGCCATCTGGGCCAGCATGTCCTTGTTGTCGGTCGGCTCCATCGGATCCTGCTGCTGCAACTGGGCGATCATCAGTTTCAGGAAATCGCCCTGGTCCAGCGATCCCATGCCGCTGGCCGACAAGGGCGTGCCCGGCGCGTTGATGGCCTTGATGTTCTGCGCCTGCGCGGCGGAAGTGGTTGCGGTGGTCGTCATGTTCACTTGCTCCTGATCGTATCCATCATCAGCTGCTTGGCGGTCTGCATGGCTTCCACCAGGTTCTGGTATTGCCGGGCGCTTTCCATCACCTCGACCATCTCGCCCGTTTCATCGACGGGGGCTTCCCACACGTCGCCATTGGCATCGGCCATGGGATGATCGGGATCGTGGCGGCGGGTGGGGGCAACGTCGGCGCGGCGCACTTCGGTCACGCGCACGCTGGACAGGCCGCTGGCGGCGTCGAGGTCCTGCTGGAACACGGCGCGCAAGGGGCGGTAGGCATCGGCCTCGTTGGTGGCGACCGACCCCGCGTTGGCGAGGTTGGAGGCCGCCGCGTTCATCCGCACCATCTGCGCGGACATGCCGCGCTGGACGACCTGAAAGAGGCTGGACGGGTTAGACATGACCCTATTCCCCCTTCAACGCGCGGGTGATCGTCTGCACCCGGCCGTTGAGGAAGGAGAGCGTGGCCGAATAGGCGACGGCGTTTTCGGCAAAGGCCATCTGTTCATTGGCCAATTCCACCGTGTTGCCATCCAGCGATGGCATGGTGGGCACGCGGTAGACGGTCGCGGCATCGATGGCGGCTTCACGCCCCGCCCCGCCGGTGCGGGCGGCAAGGGCAGCGGCGAAATCGATATCGCGCGCCTTGTACCCGGGGGTGGCGGCATTGGCGATGTTGGAGGTGAGCATCCCCATGCGCTGCGAACGCAGTTCCAGCGCCGCGCCGTGGATGCCGAACAGTCTCTCGCTCATCAGTGCCTCCTGCACAAAGGATCGGCCTGTCGCCGTGACCTGGTTGTCGCGGACACTTCAGCAAGCACCGTGCCAATTGCCATTCGGGCCGGGTTTTCCCCCATTGGCGGGGACCGGGCGGCAAGGCGCTGCCGCCACCGGCAGGCTTTTGCCGCCCCTTAAGTGGCAACCCGGCAAGCCGTCCTGTGGGTGGCAGTCCCGCCCGGCCCAGGAGTTTGCGATGGATTTCACCTCCCTGTTGGACCCCGCCAGCGCCGGTATCGTGCTGGGCGGCACCCTGCTGGCGACCGCGCTGGGCAGCGGGCGGCACGAACTGGCCGCCACCGCGCGCAGCATCGCCCACCTGTTCGAACCAGCCTTCAGCTACGACTCCGCCCGCGCCGAGATCGCGCGCGATGTGGAGGCGATGCGGACCGACGGGCTGGTACGCGCCCAGCCCTTCCGCAGCCGCGACAGCGAGATTGCCGAAGTGGGCGATGCGCTGATCCACGATCGCTCGCTCACCTCGCTGATGGAAGCCCACGAACGGTTCCGCCAGCACCGCAGCACCCTGCGCGACATGGCCCTGCGCCCGTTGCACCTGGCGGCGGAGATGGGGCCGGTGTTCGGCATGGCGGGCACGCTGATTTCGCTCAGCCAGATGCAGCTGGGCGCGGCCCAGGGTGCTGGCCTGCCCGGAGGCGGGGTGTTGGGCGGCCTTGCCATGGCCGTGCTGACCACGCTTTACGGGCTGGTCCTGGCGCACCTGGTGTTCAACCCCCTGGCCCGCCTTGTCGCCCGCCGCGGGGAGCAGGAGGAGGACGAGCGCCAGCAGTTGATCGACTGGCTGGCCCGGCAGGTGGCGCCCGCCTGCCCACCGCCGCCGCGCAGTTCGTCTCCACGGCTGGAGCGGGTGGTATGACCTCCTCGCCCGGTAGCAGCTGGCTGGTACCGCTGGCCGACCTGTCGATGATCCTGTTCGTGGTCACCGGGGCCAGCATGGCCAGCTTGCCGCAAGGCGGGGCGGCGGATGCGCCGCCCCCGCCGGTGGCGGAGCGTCCGCTGGCCGATCTAGCGCGCAGCGGCTTTGTCCAGAGCGTGCCGGTGGCGGTGCTGGTGGACGGGCCGGGCAACCCGCCGCTGGCCGAATGGATCGCCGCGCAGGCATCCGACAGCGCCGGCCAGCTGACCATTGAAGGCCGCTATCGCCGTGCGGGCGAACGCGAGGGCGTGACCGGCCGCGCTGCCGCGCTGGCGGACGCGGCGCGGGCCGCCGGGGTGGAACCGCGCCTCGTCATCGCCCCCGGCCCGGAGACGCAGGTGTCCGCCGTCTTCGCCTACGACCGCGATCCGCAAATGACACGCCAGTTGGCACAGGGTTTGCTTCCATCGGGACAGTGATGTCCTGAGATGAGGAGCCTTTCCCATGCGACGCATTTCCCTGCCGGCGGCAGCGGTCACAGGAGCGTTTGGCCTTGCCGCCGCGCTGGTGTGCACTGCGGCGCAGGCGCAAAACGGCGGCTTTACCGATCCCGCCGCCATCGATGCGGCCGTAGCCGCATTCACCGGCGCCCCTGCCGGCAGCCCCGGCGGGGCGCGGGGTCCGGTAGATAGCCGGCTGCGCATGGCCGCCTGCCCGCAACCGCTGGACCTGGCCTGGCACGGCCGGGGCGCGGCCATGGTGCGGGTGGAATGCAACGGCACAGCACCCTGGCGGATGTTCGTGCCGTTGAACGCCGCCGGGGCCGCCACATCTTCCGCTCCCGCCGCCCGCGCCCCGCAGGTCGAGCGCGGGCAGGTCCTCACCATCACCCTGCAGGGGCGCGGCTTCTCGATCAGCCAGCAGGCCGAGGCGCTGGAAACCGGGCGCGTGGGCGAATGGATCCGCGTGCGCCCTGAAGGCAGCCGCGAGGAAGTGCGCGCGCGCATCGATACGCCGGTGCGCGTCACCATCCCGCTGCACGGCTGAATCGCCGCTGGCGCAAAAAAGTCCTGAAACAATCCTTAAACCCGCCTCAGGACTGCCGTCCTTGGCCGTGTAAACGAACAGAAGGAGCGACGCCGATGTCCCTCTATGACGTATCCAGGCTGTCAGGCTCGTCGCCGCTGCGCGGCGTCAGCCGGGAATATGGCGGCAAGCCCGCCGGGGTTGCTACCCCGCACACGGCCGCACCGGCTGACCAGGGCGTGAGCGTGGAAACCGGATCGCGCGTGGCCGCCGGCTCCGTGCCCGTGGATGGCGACCGGGTGAGCATGATCCGCGATGCGCTGAAGAATGGCAGCTATCCCATCGTGCCCGCCCGGATCACCGACGCGCTGATTGCCGCGCGCCTGATGCTGAGCAACGGGCAGTGACCGTGGCGCAGCAGTCCCCCGCCACTCCCGCCCGGCAGGACCTCGCCGGCAGCCTGCGGCAAATGCTTGCCGCGCTGGAGACCGAACGGCAGGCGCTTGCCGCCATGGATATCGATGCCCTGTCGCTGGCGGGCGATGCCAAGCAGCAACTGATCGGCACGCTGGAAGACTATGCGGCGGCAGACGTGGATGCGGAATGCCGCGGCCTGCTGGAAGCTGCCCGCCACCAGAACGAAGTGAACCGCAAGGTCCGCAACCTGCTGGCCGCCAACGTGGCCGCCCGGCTCGATGCCCTGACCCGCTCCCCCGGTCTCTACACCGGCCCGCGCGCCCGCAGCGCCTGACAACTCGCCTACCGCCAGATCACTAACTGGCACGCATCTTGCTGAATTGTCCCTAGAGACTTTTCGCAAGGATGACCCAAGGGATGAGCCAACCGGCCCCCACCAATCCGGCCATGCAGGCTGCCGTCAATGTGCAGGCCACGCGTGCCGCGCGCAGCCAGGCGGCCATTGCCGATGCCGCGCGCCGCACAGGCGTGGATTTCGGTTACCTGCTGGCCCAGGCGCGGATTGAATCCGGCCTTGATCCCCAGGCCCGCGCCCGCACTTCCAGCGCCAGCGGGCTGTTCCAGTTCATTGACCAGACGTGGCTGGCCACGCTGGACCAGCATGGCGAGGAACTGGGCTTCGGCCACCTTGCCGCCGCGATCGACACCACCGGCGGCCGCGCCCGCATCACCGATCCGGCCATGCGCGATGCGATCATGGGCCTGCGCCTCGACCCCCAGGCCTCGGCGCTGATGGCGGGGGCCCTGGCCAGCGACAACAGCGCTGCGCTTACCGCCGTGCTGGGCCGCGCACCGGATGCGAGCGAGCTGTACCTTGCCCATTTCCTGGGTGCTGAAGGGGCCAGCCGGTTTCTCTCAACCCTCGGCAGCGATCCTGCAGCTTCCGCCGCCGGGGTGCTGCCCGCCGCCGCCCGCGCCAACCGGGCGATCTTCTATGATCAGGCCGGCGGCCCCCGCTCCGTTGCCGAAGTGATGGACCTTGTGCGCGACAAGGTGGAGACGGCGATGGGCCAGGGGCCTGACCTGCCGCCCGGCGCCATGCTCGCCGCCGCGCCTCGCAACGCCGCGCACGCACCCTTTGCCTTGCCCGCCCTGCCTGCCGCCCCGTCCGGCGTCGCCTCGATGGCACGCACGCTGGAGGCCAGCTTCGGCCCCGGTGGCGGGGGTGACAATCCCGGCCTTGCCCATGTCCGCCGCGCCTATGCCCGGCTGTCGGCGATGGGGCTGTAAGCCATGCTGAGCCGCCTCAACATCGCCCCCGCCACCTTTACCCTGCCCGCCGGCATCCTGGCGCTGATCGCCATGATGGTGCTGCCCATCCCCACGCTGCTGCTGGACGTTTTCTTCGTGTTCAACATCGCGCTGTCCATCGGCGTGCTGATGGCGGCGCTGAATGCCAGGAAGCCGCTCGATTTCTCGTCCTTCCCCACGGTGCTGCTGTTCGCCACGCTGCTGCGGCTGTCATTGAACGTGGCCTCCACCCGCGTGGTTCTGGTCCACGGGCACGAAGGGGAAGCCGCAGCCGGCCACGTGATCGAAGCCTTCGCCGCCTTCCTGGTGGGGGGCAACTTCGCGGTCGGCCTGTTCGTCTTCGTCATCCTGCTGATCATCAACATGGTGGTGATCACCAAGGGTGCCGGGCGCGTGTCGGAAGTGTCCGCCCGCTTCACGCTGGACGCCCTGCCCGGCAAGCAGATGGCGATCGATGCCGATATCGCCGCCGGGCTGATGACGGCGGAAGAAGCCAAGGCCCGCCGCGTGGAGGTGGGGACCGAAGCCGATTTCTACGGATCGATGGACGGCGCATCCAAGTTCGTGAAGGGCGATGCGATTGCCGCGCTGCTGATCCTGGGCGTCAACATCGTGGGCGGCTTTGCCCTGGGCATGATCAGCCACGGCCTGTCCGCCAGCGAGGCGGCGCAGAACTACATCACGCTGGCCGTGGGCGATGCGCTGGTGGCGCAGGTGCCCGCGCTGCTGCTGTCCATCGCCGCCGCCGCCATCGTCACCCGCGTATCGGACCAGAGCGACCTTGTCGGCCAGATCGGGCGGCAATTTGCCGCCCCCGGCAGCTGGTTGCCGGTGGCGCTGATCCTGGGGGCTATCGGCCTTGTCCCGGCCATGCCGCAGATGATCTTCCTGCCCGCCGCGGGCCTTGCCTTCTGGCTTTACCGCTACCTGAAGAAGCGGCTGGCGCTGGAAGCGGCCGTGCCAGTGGAGGAACCGGCGACGGAAGAACCGCAGAAGATCACCATCGCCGATGTCAGCGACCATACGCTGGTGACGCTGGAGGTCGGCTATGGCCTGGTGCACATGGTGGACGAAACCAGGGGCTCGCCGCTGGTGGCCCGCATCACCGGGGTGCGCAAGCAGCTGTCGCAGACCTTCGGCTTCGTAGTCCCGCAGTTCCGCATCCGTGACAGCCTGGACCTGCCGGCCAACGCCTACCGCGTGCTGCTGGGCGGGGTCGAGCTTGCACGGGCCGAGGCGCGGGCCGATGCCGTGCTGGCGATCAATACAGGCGACGTCCGCCCCGATCACCACGTGCCGGGCGAGCCGACGGTAGACCCCAGCTTTGGCTGCCCGGCGCTGTGGATCAGCCCCAGCGAACGCGATCATGCGGTCGCTGAAGGCTTCCTGACGGTGGAGGCCGATACGGTCATCGCCACCCACATCAACCAGTTGCTGCAAGACCGCGCCGAATGGCTGCTGGGGCCGGAAGAAGTGCGCAGCATCATCGATGCGGTGCGCGAACGTGCGCCCGGCATCATCGAGGCGGTGCATCCCGATCCGCTTTCGCTGGCCGCGATCACCCGCCTGCTGCGCGCGCTGCTGGCCGATGGCATTGCCCTCACCCACCCGCTGCCGATCCTTTCCAGCCTGGCGCTGGGGCTGCAACGCACCCGCGAGTTCGATCTGCTGGTCGACCATATCCGCGCCGACCTGGGCGGCTGGCTGGTGGGGCAGATCTGCCCGCCGGGCCAGCGGCTGGGCGTGCTGACGCTGGATGCCGCGCTGGAAGGCGCGATCCTGGGCGGGATGAAAGACCCGGCCACCGGCCAGCCGATCATCGAACCCGATTGCGCGCGCATGATCGCCGACGAAGTGGGCCGCCAGCTGTCCTTGCAAGAGAACGGCCGCAGCCTGGCGCTGATCGTCCAGCCGCCCGCCCGCCGCGCGCTCGCCGCCCTGCTGCGCCAGCGCGCGCCCCATTGCCTGGTCATTTCCATTGCCGAACTGCCGCCCACCCAGCCGGTGGAGGTCGTCTCGGTCATCGGCGGCCAACAGCAACCATCGCCGCAGACGGCACTCACCGAGCCATCCCGGCACGCCATTGAACACGAGGTTCTGGCCGCATGAAGCACGATCACACCGGATTTTCCGCCGCCGCTGCCGCCTATGGCCGGGGCAACATCGTCGAGGACCGGGTGCGCCGGTTCGTGCCCATGGTCCGCAAAGCCGCCTGGCACATTTATGGCGCAGGGCGTGACGGGCTGGAGATCGAGGACCTGATGCAGGCGGGCTACATTGCCCTGACAGAAGCGGCCCGCAACCACGATGGGCCGGGCGAGGATGGCTTTGCCGCCTATGCCAAGATCCGTGTGCGCGGGGCCATGTTCGATTGCGTGCGGCGAACGATGCCGGAAAGCCGCGGCACCATCCGCCGCCGCCGCCAGCTGGAGGAAGCGCAAGGCAAGCTCAGGCAGGAACTGGGCCGCGCCCCCCGGCCGGAGGAACTGGCCGCGCGGCTTGGCATTGGCGTTGGCGATCTGGGCAACTGGTGGGGCGAGGAAGTGCAGCTGACCCCGCTGGAGGACAGCTATGACGATCGCAGCAGCCACTTTGCCTCCGACCTGCCCGATCCCTTCGCCGTGCTGTGTGAAATGCAGGACAACGCCCGGCTGGGGCAGGCGATGGAAGTGCTGCCGGACCGGCTGAAGCTGGTATTGCAGCTCTACTTCGTGGAGGAACTCAACCTCACCGAAATTGCCGAGGTGCTGGAAGTCAGCGTGCCGCGCGTGCACCAGCTGAAGACGCAAGCCTTGGTGAAGCTGCGCGACCTGATGCAGCAGGAAGCGGCCTGAACCCGGGCGGTCAGCGCGCCACGCGGCGCACGGCAGCGGCCAGTTTCGCGGGATCGAACGGCTTGACGATCCAGCCGGTCGCCCCGGCAAGGCGCGCGCGCTGCTTCAATTCCTCGCCGCTTTCGGTGGTCAGCACCAGGATCGGCGTCTCGCGGTGTGGCCCGCCCGCACGCAACCGCTCGACAAGGCCGATACCGTCAAGGCGGGGCATGTGCAGATCGGTGACGATTACGTCCACCGCATGCGCGGCGAGCCAGTCCAGCGCAGCCTCCCCGTCTTCGGCCTGGTCCACTGCAAACCCACAGCTGGTCAACGCTTCCTGCAGCAGCGCGCGCATGGTGACACTGTCATCCACGGTGAGGACGCTGATGGGCCTTGCCACGTCACGGCTCCTCAGACGCAGAAGAATTCGACGTCACCGGTGGCGCTGGCCGGACGCAGCACCGGGAGGGGCGGACCGAAGGCCACCGCCTCTGACGTGCGGCAATGCAGCTGGCCCGAAACTGGGCGGAAATAGACCCGGCGCGCGCGGTTGCCGCCAAGATCGGCATCGTCCAGTCCAATCCCCTCCTGCTGCAGGTAGCGCAGGGCAAAGGTTCCGGTTTCGCTGCCGATCTGCCGCCCGACAGGGTGGAAGTTCGCCCCACCAAAGAGCCGCGCCCGGAGGCGGGACTTACACGCACCGGCGGCCAGCATCCGGTCAACCAGCAGTTCCATCAGGAACAGGGCGAAAGGCAGGTCGAACGGGAGATGGCTGAGGCCAGTGGGCGGTTCCGCCAGCAGGATGTGGTTCATCCCGCCAATACGGGCCACCGGATCATGCAGGCAGGTGGCCACGCACGGGCCCAGCACGGCGGCCAGTTCCACGACCGGATCGGCGCTGACGCGCGCATCGCCCTGCCGCACGGCGATGCGCTTGGCCTTGCTACCTTCAAGGCCGGCAAATTTGCGGTGGCCTGGCAGGTCCACGGTTTCCATGCGGCGATCCTTTTGTCGGTCCCCGCCTAGGCACGCCGGGCTAAGCGAATGTTTCCGCGGCCCTGCGGGAAAATACCTGGGCGACGGTTGGTGGCCCGTTGGGGAGCGCCGTGCCAGGTCTGGCGCTTCAGACTCTGATGAAGGGAGCAAGTCATGCGCGCGGCGGCAGCAACAGCGGCTGGCAAGGCAGGGATCCGGGACCATCTCCCGGTGGCCCGGGCGGATTTGTCCGGCATGGGCACGGACGGGCTTGGCGCAAGCGGCCTGTTTCGTGATATGAAGCATCCTGCAGATGCCCGATGCCCGCCCGCCAAGCCCTGCCCGCAAGGCCTTTGTTCCCGCACTGGCGGGAGGGTTGGCCGTGCTGTGCTGGCTGGCGGTTCCCACCATCGTGCGGGCCGATCAGCCCAGCGTGCGGATCGTCCCGCAGGGAGACTTGCGGTTCGGCTCCTTCCTGCTCTTCGGCGCGGGGTCGCGCACCGTCAGCGCGGCCGGCGCGGTCATCAACCAGGCGCTGGTGCCGGTAGCGGGCGATGCCCCGGCCCCGGCGCGCTTCACCGTGAGTTACGACCGCGGCAACAACAACACCCAGGCGCTGGATGTTGAGATGGACCTGGTCGTCTCCGCATCGCCCCTCGTGCGCATCGGCGGCGTGGAAGCCCGCCTGTCCGCGCTTGATTCCGACCTGCCCGGCGCCTTGCAGATCCAGCCGGGGCGGCCCATCCGCCTGCGGATGACGGGGTGCCGCACGCGCGTGTGTTCGCGCACGTTCCAGGTCGGCGGGCGGTTGGACGTAACGCGGCAAAGCGGGCAGGCGCGCCTCTCCATCCCCATTCCGCTCGAAGCCACCCTCGTCTCAGTCACCCGGCAATGAGCCGGGTCACGAACGGCCACCCGCACTCCACCCGGCCATCACGCCGCATGCGGCTGGCAATCGCCTTCGGGATGGCAGGGTTCCTGTGCGGCCTTGTTCCGCCAGCCTCCGCCGAGCCCGGCCAGTCGAATACAGCACAAGGAATGGCCGCGGCCACCGTGGTGGAAGCCTTGCAGGCCCGCCAGGAACAGGACCTGTCGTTCGGAGCCATCATCGCCGGCGAACAGGCCGGCGGTGAGGTGGTGGTCGATCCCGCAGGGGGACCGGCGCGTTACAGCGGCGCGGTTCAGGCAGCCTGCACCGGCGGGGCGGCAAGCTGCCAGCCCCGCCCTGCCCGCTTTGCCGCGTTCGGGGCGCCCGGGCGCGCCTATACCGTCACCCTGCCCGCCGGAGTGGCAGCAACGGGCCAGCGCACGGGCGCGCGCCTGTCGGTCGGCGCATTGCTCGTCCGCAGCCGCAACCGGCCCAATGCGGCAGGCGGGGTGCTCGATATTCATGGTGAAGATTCGTTTACGGTTGGCGGTACGCTGACCGTTCCGGCAGCAACACCGGCCGACATTTTCCGGGCCGACCTGCCAATACTGGTCCAGTACGACTGATATAAACCACTTAAAATCATTTATTTAAACCCGCAGGCCGCCAGGCCGCGCGGGCCTTTTCGCGTTGAGGAAGTTGTTAACGCTTACGGGATATTACGTTGTCCAGCGCCGCACAGGATTAACCGTGTCGCGGTGCGGGCCTGCAAAACGGGGGCAGGTCAACGTTCGAGAATCTGAAGGGAATTCACTTTGAAGAAGATCATTCTTGCGGCCGCTGCTGTTGCCGCCCTCTCCGCTCCGGCCTACGCTGCTCCGGGCAACACCGCCACCGCCACCGATGGCGCCGCAACCGCTGAAGTGGTGGCGCCGATCGCCATCACTCACGATGCTGGCGCAGTCCTGAACTTCGGCAAGTTCACCGCCGGCACCACCGGCGGTTCGGTCGCAGTGACCGCCGCCGGCGTGGGCACCGCTTCGGGCGACGTGGTCCTGCTGTCGGACAGCACGAATTCGGCTGACGCCTTCACCGTGACCGGCCAGTCCAGCCGCACCTTCACCATCACGCCGACTGGCGGTTCGGTTTCGAATGGTTCGGCCACGATGGCCTTCACCGTTTCGGCCGCCGCCACCGGCACGCTGGATTCCGCCGGCACGGCTCCGGTCGCCGTCGGCGGCACGCTGACGGTGGGCGGCAACCAGGCTGCTGGCGTTTACACCGGCAGCTATTCGGTCACCGTTGCCTACAACTAAGTGAGAGCGGGGGCGCGGCTGGCCGGCATACTGCTGACAGGCGCGCCCCGCCTTGCGACCTTCCCTCCCGCGCACAGGCACCAAGCGATGAATGCTTCACGCTACCTGCTGCTCGCCGCCGTTGCGGTCGGAGCCTTGCCCGGTGCAGCCCTCGCCGCACCGGGGAACACCGAAAACGAACCGGGCACCGCACGCGCGGAGATGGTCGATGTCGGCCGCCTGACCTGGATTGCCGACTTGCGCTTCGGGCGCTTCGCCCAGCCGACTGCGGCAGGCACCATGACGATCTCGCCCTTCGGCGTCGTCACCGCCACCGGCCAGGTTGCCGGCACTTTGTCCATGCCCCAGGCGCCAACAGGGCGCGGACCGGGCCATTGGTTGGTTGACGGGACTGGTTACCGCCGCTTCAACGTCAACCTGCCAAACACGGTCACGATCACGCGCGTCGGCGGCGGCGCCACCATGACCGTGACCAACATCACCTCCAACACCGTTAACGGATCGCAGACCTTCCCGTCGAACGGGCTGTTCAACCTGTACATCGGGGGACGGCTGAACGTGGCGGCCAACCAGGTGCCCGGCAATTACCGGGGAAGCCTGATCTTTTCTGTGATCTACCAGTAAACCCGGCTTGCCATCCCATTACGGGATTCTACATAGCATGGCCTCGTGCGCTGGGCGCGGGGGGATCATCGGTGCGGGTCGCAAACCTGGGACACTACCGTTTTCGTGACATTATCGCACGGCGGCTGGGCACGCTGGCCCTGGCCGCATGCCTCGGCGCGGGTGGGATCGCCCCGGCCCACGCGCAGGACGAAGCAATTGACGAAGCCCCGCCCCTGCCGGTTGCCGCGCCCGGGCAGGCCCCGGCCGGATCGGTCGGCGGCATGGGGGACGTGAACCTTTACCCGCGCCGCATCGTGATGGGTGGCAGCCAGCGGGTGGCCAGCGTGGGCCTGTTCAATCGCACCGCCGCCCCCGGCGATTACGAGATCAGCGTGGCGGACCTGATGATGACGCCCGATGGCCAGTTGCGCCCGCTGGAGGCCCTGCCGCCCGGCACGCCGACCGGCCGGCTGCAATCGGCCAGCGCCTTCATCCGCTGGTCCCCGCGCCGGGTGGAACTGCCGGGCAGCGAAGCGCAGACCGTGCGGATCATGGCGCGCCCGCCGGCGGACCTGCCGCCGGGCGAATACCGCACCCATTTCCAGGTCATATCCATCCCCCGCGATACCGACGAGGGCTTTACGATCGAACAGGCCGTGGGGGTGGCCGGCGATAACGGCGGCAACATCGGCGTGGTCATCCGCCCGCGCTTCGGCCTGTCGATCCCGGTCATCATCCGCGTGGGGGAGACCACCCTGCAAGTGGCGCTTTCCGAAATTGCCCTGGCCCGCGCGACCGACGGCCTGCACCTTGGCGTAACAATCAACCGCAGCGGCACCCGGTCAGCCTATGGCGATATCGAAGTGACCACGCCCGGTTTTGACGGGCCGGTGGCGGTGGCACGCGGCGTTGGCGTCTATCCCGAAATTGACGCGCGCCGGGTGGACCTGCCCTTCGTGGAAGGCTTCGACCAGGCACGGCTGCGCCCCGGCAGCCGCCTGACCATCCGCTTCATCGACGATGATGTCGCGCCGGGCGAAACGCTTGCGCAGCAGGAATTCACCGTGCCGTGAACCGAAGCGGCGCGATCCGGCTGCTGGGGCCGATCACGCTTGGCACCGCCCTTGTCGGGGCAGCCCTGCTCACGCGCGCGTGCAGCGAAGGTGACGCCGAGGAGCCGCTGCGCCGCTGGGATGAGGAAGCCCGCACCGATCTTCCCCGCGTGGCCCGTCAGGCAGCAGAAGACACCCGCCGCGCCGGTGATGCGCGTAGCCAAGCCGTTCCCGAGCCTGTCCGGCAGGCGGCCGCAGCGCCTGCCGCCAGTCGCACTCTGTCCCGCAAGGCCCGCACCCGCGCATCGGGCAGCGAAAGTGCGCTGGCGCTGCGGCTGGCCGATCAGGGTCAGGCGTTCACAGCTCCCACACCCCTGATCCCTGCAGCCATTGCCGAGGCCGCCAGCGCGGGCCGCCCGCTGCCGCTGGAAAGCCTGCCGCCAGCGCCGGACCCGCTGCCCCGCCCCGCTTTCGGCACCATCGGGCCGGGGCAGCTGGCACTCTCCGCGCCGCCCCCTGCACAACCTGCTGCGCCGGCCGCCACGCCGCCTGCCGCCGCCAGCCCGGCCGGAACGCAGGCGATTGTTTTCGTCACCGGACAGCCGGTGGTGCAGGACCTGCCGCCGGCAGCACTCACCCCGTTGCCCGCCGCACCGCAGTTGGCAGGCTCCCGGTCGGAAGGGTCGGAAGTGCCGCCGTCCGATGGCGTGGCCACAGCCTCCGGGCTTTCCGCTCAAACTCCACCTGTTGTGGCGGTGACGGCGGAATTCCTCGCGGGCATGGATGCGGGAAGCGTGGCGGTGACCGATCCCGCTGCCGCGTCACCTGCCGCGCCTCTGGTCAGCCCGCCACCGGCTGCGGTCGCTGAAACCGCGCTGCTGCCGTCGCCGGATGCCCCGCCCGCAGATGGCGCGGAACCGGGCCTTGCGCCAAATGCCCTTGCCCCAGCCTCCGCTCCCCCGCCAGTCGCGGCAGAGGAAACCGAGGCACGGCGGTCCCCCGCTCCCCTGCTGTCATCGCATGTCGCGCCGACGCTCGGAGCAGCGCCGGCCCCGCAGGCTGCAACCCCGGCTCCGCCGGTTGCCGCAACTCAGGCGGCCGAGGTTGCCGCGCCCCTGATCCCGCCGCGTCCGGCCGCCCCCAGCGCCGCGCCCGCACCGCCTCCCACCTCCGCTGCTGTTGCCGCCCTGGCCGCCGCGCAGTCCCCGGCAATGACTTTTCCTTCCTCCCGCCCCGCTCTTCCCGCCGGCAACAGCGACGGCCCGTTCGGCTACGATGACGAGCTGATCGTGCAGGTCCAGGTGGCGGGGCAAAGCGTATCCGACACACTGTCAGCTTTCGGCACGCGGCAGGGCCTCTACCTGCCGCTGGGGGACCTGGCGATGATCCTGGACCTGGCGATCCGGGTCAGCGACGATGGGCATTATGCCAGCGGCTGGTTCCTGTCGGAGGACCGCACGCTGACCATCGACCTCCGGCAGAACACCATCACCACCCCGGCTGGGACCGTTGCGCTGGAGCCGGGCATGGCGCAGGCCTTCGAAGGCCAGCTGTACCTGCGCAGCAACCTGTTCGAGCGCCTGCTGCCCTTGCGCGTGGAGGCGGACCTGCGCGCGCTGACCGTCACCCTCACCACGCTGGAGCCGTTCCCGTTCGAGGAGCGGATGCGCCGCGAGGCCTTGCGCGCGCGGCTGGACGGCGCGGGCGAGGCGCAGGATCGGCCCCGCTGGCCACGGCAGGAAACGCCGTACATGGCCCTGTCCGTGCCGATGGCCGATCTATCGCTGCGCGCCGTATCCGATTCCGCCAAGGGGGAGCGGGGCGAGGCCGAGGTGCTGCTGGCGGGCGACCTCGCCTTCATGACAGCGCAGGCATATGTGGGCGCCACCACGCGCGATGGGCTGGTCTCCTCGGTCATCGAACTGGGGCGGCGCGATCCCGATGGCGAGCTGCTGGGGCCGCTGCGGGCCACCGAGTTCCGCCTGGGGGACGTGGCCAGCGCGGCCATGCCGATGGGCCTGCGCGGTTCCGCCGGGCGCGGTCTGTTCGTCACCAACGAGCCGCTGGAAAGCATCAGCGTGTTCGACCGGATCGACCTGCGCGGCGTGCTGCCCGATGGTTACGAGGTGGAACTGTACCGCAACGACGTGCTGCTCGGCTCCACCTCCAGCAGCAACAACGGGCAGTTCGAATTCCTCGAAACCCCGGTCGATTACGGGCTCAACGTGTTTCGCCTCGTGTTCTACGGCCCGCAAGGCCAGCGGCGCGAGGAGGTGCGGCGCATCACCGTGGGCGACGGGCGGCTGTCGGCCGGCGAGGTGCGCTATTCATTCGGCGCGGTGGAACGCGGGGTCAACCTGCTGGGCGTGGAAGGGCCGGACTTCAACCCCGGCGCGCGCTATGGCGATTGGCAGGCGGTGGCCAACATGGCGGCTGGCCTGTCGATGGGTGTCACCGCTGTTTCCAGCCTCAGCCTGTTCCAGCAGGACGGGGAAAACCGCTGGATCGCCAACGCGGGCCTGCGCACGGGCTTCGGCAGCCTGGCCCTGCGCGCCGATGCCGGCCTTTCGCAAGGCGGCGGCCGCGCGGCGGGGCTGGGCATCGGCGGGCGCGCGCCGGGCGGGTCCTTTGCCCTGTCACACTTCGAATACGGCGGCGGTTTCTTTGACGAGGTGCACGCGCTGGAAAGCGTGGCCCTGGCCCGCGCCAGCGAGCTGGATTTCAACACCTCGATCAAGCTGGGCGGCGGGGACGCTTCGCCCACCTACCTCCCCATCACCCTGCGCGCGCGGCGGGTGGAACGGGCGGACGGCAGCAGCCAGACCAGTGCCGCGCTGCGCAGTTCATCCCGGCTGGACCGGATGCTGGTATCCAACACCGTGCAATACCTGCGCAGCGCCAGCGGCGGGCTGGGCTTCACACAGGTGATCGGCAATTTCGACCTCGCCAGCATCGGCCGGTCGGACACGCAGGTGCGCACTTCGCTGGGCTACCGCGTCTCCCCCGATCCGCGGATCACCTCGGTCAGCGGCCAGGTGGATCGGCGGCTGGACGATCGCAGCGCGCTCAGCGGTTCGCTGGCCTACGCGTTCGAGGATCGCTCGCTGACGCTGGGCCTTTCCGCCGCGCGCGAGTTTGACCGGTTCACGCTGGCTTTCGACAGTTCCTATACCCCGCGCCGCGATGAATATGCGGTGGGCCTGCGGCTGGCCTTCAGCCTTGGGCGCGATCCGCTGCGCCAACGCTTCTTCGTCAACCGGCCGGGCATGGCGGGATCGGGCGCGGCCATGGTGCGCGCGTTCCAGGACCTGGACGGCGACAGCCGCTTTTCGCCCGCGGACCGGGCGATCGAGGGGGTGGAGTTCTCCGTCGCCAACAGCACCGCCGCCACCGATGCCACCGGCACGGCGCGGTTGGTGCAACTGGGCAACGGCAACCGCGTAAGCGTGCAGACCGATCCCACATCGATGCCGGACATCTCGCTCGCGCCGGTCAGCCGCGGGGTGGAAATCGTGCCGCGCCCCGGCCGCTTCCACGTGACCGATTTCCCGATCGTGGCGCTGAGCGAACTGGAAGGCACGGTGACCTATGCCGGCGATGCCGGTAACCGAGGTGTCTCGGGGCTACGCCTGCAACTGCGCGATGCCAGCGGCCAGATCGCCGGCACGGTACGCAGCGAACGCGGCGGCTACTACTTCTTCGAACAGATCCGCCCCGGCCGCTATGCGCTGGTGATCGACGAGGAACAGGCCCGCCGGCTGGGCGTGTGCCTGGCAGCGCCTGTGGCGGTGGATCTTCCGGCCACCGGGGACTTCATCACCCGCGATCTGGAGGTGGTCAGCTGCGCGCCGGAAGCGGCCCCGCCTACCCCGCCAGCCCCGTCGCTTGCCCGGCAGTCGGCGGCGCAATGATCAGCGTGCTGGTGGCAGAGGCATAAAGCTTGCCGCCTGCATCCTCCAGCCGGGCTTCGGTGAAGGCGGTGCGGCGGCCAATGGACAGCACGCGGCCGATGGCCCGCACTTCGCCCACCGCTTCCGTCAGCGCGGCGTGATAGGCGACCTTCACCTCCAGCGTCAGGCAATTGGCCGGCGCGCGCAGGGCGGAAACGGCGGCAAGGCCGCAGGCGCTGTCCAGCAGACTGGCCGCATAGCCGCCGTGGACCACGCCCATCAGGTTGTAATGTTCGAGGCCCGGTGTGGCGGTGAGGACCACGCGGCCCTCCTCCACCTCGGTGACATCCATGCCCAGCAGCTCGGCAAAGCCCTGCGGCCGCGCATGGAGCATCGCGGCGCGCAGTTGCTCAAGCCCTGTCATGAAAGGTGGTCTGTCACAGCTTGCCGACCAGCTCCGGCACGGCGGTGAACAGGTCTGCGACCAGGCCCACGTCGGCCACCTGGAAGATCGGCGCGTCGGGGTCCTTGTTGATCGCCACGATCACCTTGGAATCCTTCATGCCGGCCAGGTGCTGGATCGCGCCGGAGATGCCGACAGCCACGTAGAGCGAGGGCGCGACGATCTTGCCCGTCTGGCCGACCTGGTGATCGTTGGAGATGTAGCCGGCGTCCACCGCCGCGCGGCTGGCGCCGATGGCAGCGCCCAGCTTGTCGGCCAGCGGGGTGATGACAGCTGCGAACGTCTCGGCATCCTTCAGCGCGCGCCCGCCGGAAACGACGATGCCTGCACTGGTGAGTTCAGGGCGCTCGCTCTTGCTGGCTTCCAGGCCAACGAAGCTGGACAGGCCCGCATCCGCCGCACCGCCAGCGGCTTCCACCGCAGCCGAGCCGCCTTCTGCCGCCGCCTTGTCGAACGCGGTAGCGCGCACGGTAAGGACCAGCTTGGCATCGCTCGATTCCACTGTGGCGATGGCGTTGCCGGCATAGATCGGCCGCGTGAAGGTCCTGGGGCCTTCCACGCCGATCACCTCGGACACCTGCATCACGTCCAGCAAGGCGGCCACGCGCGGGGCCACGTTCTTGCCGGTGGTCGTCGCCGGGGCCACGAAGGCATCGTACCCAGCCATCAGGCCAGCGGCCAGCGGGGCAACGTTTTCGGCCAACTGGTTCGCGACCGAAGCATCGGACGCCAGCAGCACCTTTTCCACACCCGCCACCTTGGCAGCGGCATCGGCCACGCCTTGCGGCCCGCAGACGAGGACGTGCACCGCCCCGCCCAGCTTGCCAGCAGCCGTCACCGCGGCAAGCGTTGCAGCGCCCAGCTTGGCGCCATCGTGTTCAGCCAGAACCAGCGCGGTCATGCGACAGCTCCCATTTCCTTAAGTTTCGCCACCAGCTCGTCAACCGAGCCGACCACCACGCCGGCCTTGCGCACCGGCGGCTCCGTCACCTTCAGCGTCTTCAGGCGCGGGGCAATGTCCACGCCCACGTCTTCCGGCTTCTTCACCGCCAGCGGCTTGGACTTGGCCTTCATGATGTTGGGCAGCGAGGCATAGCGCGGCTCGTTCAAACGCAGGTCCGTGCTCACGATCGCGGGCAGCTTGAGGCGCACGGTTTCAAGCCCGGCGTCTACTTCGCGGGTCACGGCCACGTGGTCGCCCTCGACCTCTACCTTGCTGGCGAAAGTGCCCTGGCCCCAGCCCAGCAGCGCGGCGAGCATCTGGCCAGTCTGGTTGCTGTCATCGTCAATGGCCTGCTTGCCCAGCAGCACGATGCCGGGGTTTTCCTCGGCCACGATGGCCTTCAGGATCTTGGCGACGGCCAGCGGTTCCACTTCGGCATCGGTTTCCACCAGCACGGCGCGGTCCGCGCCCATGGCAAGGCCGGTGCGCAGCGTTTCCTGCGCCTTCGCCGGGCCGATCGAGACGACCACAACTTCGCTCGCATGGCCCTTTTCCTTGAGGCGCAGGGCTTCTTCCACCGCGATCTCGTCAAACGGGTTCATGCTCATCTTCACGTTGGCCAGGTCCACGCCCGACCCGTCCGCCTTCACCCGCGGCTTCAGGTTGTAATCAATCACCCGTTTCACGGGCACCAGGATCTTCATCGCGAGATTCCTTCCAGCGCATGATTATACTGTTCGATCAGCTCCGCAGCGATCGCCGCGGCGGGCCGTAGCGCATGAGTTGCGCCAACGCCATGCCCGGCTGACCAGATGTTTTTCCACGCCTTGGCTTCTTCCGACAGGCTCAGCTCCCCATGCCCATCGGGCAGGGAGGCTGCTTCCAGGCTCTGACGCAGGAAGTTGGCACCCACGCCGGTGACCTTGTCGGTATAGACCACGTCGGCAGCGGTTGCTTCCACCATCATCTGCTTCTGCGGATCGCTGGCCATGCTTTCAGCGGCGGGGATGAAGTGGCTACCCATGTAGGCGAAATCGGCCCCCATCACCTCGGCGGCGAGCACATGGTTGCCGCGCGTCATCGCGCCCGACAGCGCCAGGGGACCTGCATGGAACTCGCGGATTTCGGATACCAGCGCAAAGGGGGACAGCGTGCCCGCATGGCCGCCCGCGCCCGCCGCCACGGCAATCAGGCCATCGGCGCCCGCGCCCAGAGCCTTCTTCGCATGGCGGATCGAGATCACGTCATGCAGCACCATACCGCCATAGGAATGGACCGCCTCGATCACGTCCGGCACCGCGCCCAGCGAGGTGATGACCAGCGGTACCTTGTGCTTCACCAACAGGGCCAGGTCCTCGGCCACGCGCGGGTTGCTCTTGTGGACAATGAGGTTCGCGCCGAACGGCCGGCTGCCCAGCCGCTCGCGCATCTCGCCAAGCCACTGGTCCAGCGCCTCGGTCGTGCGGGCATTTAGCGTGGGGAATGTGCCCAGCAGCCCGGCGGTGGAGCAGGCGGTGACCAGCTCCACGCCCGAAACAAGGAACATCGGCGCGACGATGGCGGGGATCGCCAGCTGCGCCTTCAGGTCATCCAGCTTGCTCAAAAGGCGTCCTCTGGCAGGGCCATCATGCTCTTCTTGCCGGCCTTGATTGACAGGAACAGGGCGGAAACCTGCGGCAGGATGCGTTCGAAGAAGAAGGTCGCGGTGGCGATCTTGGTCTTGTAGAACTCCTTGTCCTCGGCCCCGAAGGCGAGCTTCAGACCGGCGATCTGGGTGCTGCGCGCGAAGCAATATCCCATGGCGACCAGGCCGAACAGGCGCAGGTATTCGGCAGAGGCCGCGCCCGCTTCCTCCGGATCGGCAAGGCCGCGCTGGGCGATGGTGGCGGTGGACAGCTGCAGCGCGCCGAAAGCCTTTTCCAGCCCGTCGATCATCGGCTTCATCGGCCCTTCACCCTTATTCGCCTCGATGAAGGCGGACACCGGGTGGAAGAAGCTTTTCAGATAGCGGCCCATGTGCGCGCCCAGCTTGCGGCCCACGAGGTCCAGCGCCTGCACCCCGTTGGTGCCTTCGTAGATCATGGCGATACGGGCATCGCGGGCATACTGTTCAACCCCGCTTTCGCGGATGTAGCCGTGGCCGCCGTAAACCTGCACCGCAAGGTTGGCGCTTTCATGGCCCAGATCGGTGAACAGCGCCTTCACGATCGGCGTCATCAGGGCGACGAAATCCTCCGCCCGCTGGCGCGCCTCAGGGTCGGTGGCGTGGCGTTCGGCATCCAGCGCGCGGGCCACCCAAGCGCCCAGCGCGCGGCAGCCTTCGTTGTAGGCGCGCATGGTCATCAGCATACGGCGCACGTCCGGGTGGACGATGATCGGATCGGCCGGCTTGTCCGGGTACTTCGCGCCTGACAGCGCACGGCCCTGCAGCCGGTCCTTGGCGTACCACACGGCGGACTGGTATGCCGCCTCGCCAATGCCCAGCCCCTGCAGGCCGACCGAAAGCCGTTCGGCATTCATCATGATGAACATGCCGTTGAGGCCCTTGTTCGGCTCGCCCACCAGCCAGCCGGTCGCCTCGTCAAAGGAAAGCTGGCAGGTGGCCGAGGCCTTGAGGCCCATCTTGTGTTCCAGCGCCGTGCAGGTGACGCCGTTGCGTTGCCCCGGCGTGCCATCGGCATTGGGCAGGAACTTGGGGATCAGGAACAGCGAGATGCCCTTCACCCCCTTGGGCGCATCGGGCAGGCGGGCCAGCACCAGGTGGACGATGTTCTCGGTCAGGTCATGGTCGCCTGCCGAGATGAAGATCTTGGCCCCGGTGATCTTGTAGCTGCCGTCTTCCTGCGGAACCGCCTTGGTTCGCAGCATGCCAAGGTCTGTACCGCAATGGCTTTCCGTCAGGCACATGGTGCCCGACCACTGGCCGCTGACCATCTTGGCAAGGTAGGTATTCTTGAGGTCTTCCGTCCCCAATGCCTCCAGCGCGATGGTGCCGCCGTGGGTGAGGCCGGGGTAAAGCCCGAAGGACAGGTTGGTGGAGCAGGTCATTTCCTCCACCAGCTTGTTGATGCGTTCCGGCAGACCCTGCCCGCCCCATTCCGGCGGGGAGGCGAGCGCGGCCCAGCCGCTGTCCACGAACTGCTGGTAGGCTTCCTTGAAACCCGCCGGCGTGCGCACCACGCCGTTTTCCAGGTGGCAGCCTTCCTCGTCACCCGAACGGTTCAGCGGCAGCAGGATATCGCGGCTGAACTTCGCCGCTTCCTCCAGGATGGCGTTGGACAGGTCGCTGTCGAATTCCGCCAGCGCGGGGATTTCGCCAAACCCGTCATCCGCCCACAGTTCGTCCAGCACGAAGCGCATGTCGCGCAAGGGGGCTTCATAGACCTGCATGTCTCAGTCCTCTCAATTGGCCTGCGAGTCAGTTGCGCAACGGCCTAATTTCTCAATGGCTTGCCGGTTTCCAGCATGTGTTCGATCCGCGCCTGGGTGCGGTTTTCGCGCACCAGCGTCATGAATTCGCGGCGTTCCAGCTCCAGCATCTGCTCTTCAGTCACCACCTGCGTGGGATCGGCATCCCCGCCGGTCAGCACGGTGGCAAGCTTGCCGGCGACCACTTCGTCATAGGGCGTGGCAAGGCCCCGCGCGCGGAAGCCCTGCACCGCCAGCTCCAGCGCGGCCTTGCCGCTGGGGCCGGGCAGGCGGAATTCGGGCGGGGCAGGCGGGGTGTAGCCCTCTGCCAGCGCCAGTGCGCGGGCCTTGGCATCGGCCAGCAGCCGATCGCGGTTCATCGTCACGCCGTCGGTGGGTCGCAGGAAGCCGTATTCCTTCGCCTCCGCCGCGCTCTTGGCGACGGTGGCGGTGGAGACGATTTCGAACACCTTGCCCACCGCAGGCATGGGGCCATTGGGCATCTTTGGCATCTTGCGCCAACGGTCGATCATCTCGCCGCAGCCGCCCCAGCCGGGGATCAGACCCACGCCGCATTCGACAAGGCCGATGTAGCTTTCCGCATGCGCCTGCACGGCATCGGAATTGAGCAGGATCTCGCACCCGCCGCCCAGCGCCATGCCAGCCGGCGCGCTGACCACCGGGAAGGGGGCATACTTCAGCGCCTTGTAAGCCTGCTGCCCTCCGCTCACCAGCTTCTCGATCTCGCCCCACGCGGCAATGTTCACCGCAAACAGTGCCAGGCCAAGGTTGGCCCCGGCGGAGAAATGGGTGCCTTCGTTGTAGACGACCAGCGCCTTGTACTTCTCGCTAACGAGGGCAATCGCCTCACCGATCAGCTTCATCACGTCGGCATCCAGCGCATTCATCTTGCCCGTGAATTCAAGGGCCACCACCCCGTCGCCCACGTCCCACAGCGCGGCGGAACCGTTTTTCAGCAGCGGCTGGTTGGCCAGCTTGATGTCCGACAGTAGCAGCACGCCGTCAGGGCGCACCACGTCGTGATACTGGCCGTCCAGGCCGAAGAACTGGCGCTTGCCGTTCTCGATGCGGTAGAAGGTGCCATCGCCCACCGCTTCCAGGATCGGCGGCACCGGCAGGCCCTTTTCCGCCAGCATGGTGCGAAGGCGCGCCGGGCCAATCTTGTCGATCATCTCGAACGGGCCGGCCTTCCAGTTGTAGCCCAGCTTCATCGCGTCATCGACGCCAAGCACGGTCTGCGTGGCTTCCGGAACGATGGAGGCGGCATAGGACAGCGTGGGGCCAAGGATGGCCCAGGCATAGTCACCCACCTTGCCCGGCGTGGCGATCAGCGCGGCGAGGTCACCCTTGCCCGCCGGGCCATGGATTTCCGGCGCGCGGCCCTGCGGGGCATATTCGCCGGTCTGGAGATTGATCGCCTCCTTTACCTTACCGCCGTTTTCGCGGTTGAGGCGGTAGAACCCGCCCCTGCCCTTGCGGCCGGTGTAGCCATCGGCAATCAGCTTCTCGATCAGCGGTTCGCTGCGGGCGATCTTCTGGTAGGGATCGCTGGCCGGCAGGGTGCTGGTCAGGCTCTTCTGCAAATAGGGCATGAGGTCCAGGCCGATCAGGTCGATCAGGCCGAACACGCCGGTCTTGGGCACGCCCATCGGCTTGCCGCCGATCGCGTCGGCCTCCTCCACCGAAACGCCCATGTCGAAGGCTGCGTTCACCGCCGCCTGGATCCAGAAGGTGCCGATGCGGTTGGCGATGAAGCCGGGGCTGTCCTCGGCATCCACCGGGGTCTTGCCCAGCACGCGGTCGGTAAAGTCGCGCACGCGGGCAACCGTAGCGGCATCGCTATCCGGCCCGGCCACGATCTCGATCAAACGCATGTAGCGCGGCGGGTTGAAGAAGTGGGTGATCAGGAAATCGCGCTTGAACGCGTCCGAGCGACCTGCCGTCAGTTGTGCCAGCGGAATGGTGGAAGTGTTGGAGGAGACCGCTGTGCCCGCCTTCCGCACGGCTTCAAGCCTGGCGTAGAGGTTCTGCTTCAGTTCCAGCTTTTCGATGATGGCTTCCACCACCCAGTCGCATTCCGCGACCTTGGCGAGGTCATCCTCGATATTGCCGACCTCGACCAGCCTGGCTGCCGCCTTGGACATGAAGGGGGCGGGATCGGTCTTCAGCATCCGCTCCACAGCGCCGCGCGCCACGGCGTTGCGGTCTGCGGGGTCGCGCACGATGTCCAGCAGCAGCACCGGCACGCCGGCATTGGCGACCTGCGCCGCGATGCCCGCACCCATGGTACCCGCGCCGATGACGCAGACTTTCCTGATCGCACTGTCAGCCATCGCTGCCTTATCCATTTACAGGGCCTCCAGCACGGTGGCGATGCCCTGCCCGCCGCCGATGCACTGGGTGGCCAGCGCATAACGGCCGCCGTCGCGCTTCAGCACTTGTGCCGCCTTGCCCACGATGCGCGCACCGGTGGCGCCCAGCGGGTGGCCGATGGCGATGGCGCCGCCATCCTTGTTGACCTTGGCCACATCGAGACCGAGGTCGCGGATCACGGCAAGCGACTGGCTGGCGAAGGCTTCGTTCAGCTCCACCACGTCAAGATCGGCCACGGTGATGCCCGCGCGGGCCAGCGCCTTCTGAGTGCTGGCAACGGGGCCGATACCCATGATTTCCGGCGCGCAGCCGGAAATGGCGACGGCTTTGACCTTGGCCAGCACGTCAAGGTTGTGAGCCTTCGCGTATTCCATGCTGGTCACCAGCACGGCCGCCGCACCATCGGTGAGCGGGGAAGAGGTGCCGGCGGTAACGGTACCGTCCGCACTGAAGGCAGGCTTGAGGCCGGCAAGAGCCTCAGCAGTCGTTTCCGGGCGCGGCGTGCCATCGGCGGTGACATCGCCCACCGGCACGATCTCGCCCGCCAGCTTACCCGCGGCAATGGCATCGCGCGCCTTCTGCTGGCTGAGCAGGGCGAAGACTTCCTGTTCCCCGCGACTGAGGTTGTAGGCCTTGGCCACGTTTTCAGCCGTATCGCCCATGCCGATGTAGGCATAACTGGATTTGGCCAGTTCCGGGTTGGGCATGGGATTGAAGCCCATCATCGGCACCCGGCTCATCGATTCCACGCCCGCGCAGATGAAGGCTTCACCCGCGCCCAGCTGGATCTGCCCGGCAGCATAGTGGACGCCGCTCATGGAGGAACCGCAGAAACGGTTGATGGTCATGCCCCCCACGCTCTGCGGCAGGCCAGCCAGCAGGCCGACCAGCCTGGCGATGTTGAAGCCCTGCTCCCCTTCCGGGAAGGCACAGCCCATCAGCAGGTCTTCCAGGTCGGCCGGGTTCACGCCTGTGCGTTCGACCAGGCCCTTGACCACAGTGGCTGCCAGGTCATCGGGCCGGACACGCGCCAGCGCACCTTTGCTTGCCAGAGTGAAGGGAGACCGGGCATAACCGGCAATGACGACATCGCGCATCACGTTATCTCTCCAGTTCGGGGGAATCAGGACCCTGAATTTATCTTCCCTATAGGTGATCTAATTTCCCTATACGTCAACCCGTTTTTGTGCACTATACGATTCGTATAAGGTAGGCTTGCGGCGATTCCATGTCCGCACAGGGCCCGTTTGGGAGTTGATCGATCGATGGACAGCGCGGCGGCGGCCACGCCTGGCAGGAACGATGTCGGCACGGGCAGGTTTCCCGGTGCCATGGCGGATTATCCGCTGCCCTGGCACCTGAATGAAAACGGCGAGCACGTATTCCCCCCGCGCCTGCTGACCGACCTGATCGACAATGCCGTGGCCCGCTGGCCGCAGCGCACCGCGATCGATTACTATGGCCGCTGCTGGACCTATGCGGAAATTGGTCGCCTGGTGGAACGCGCGGCGCGCGGCCTGCAGGATGCGGGGATGAAGCCGGGCGACAGGTTCGGCCTGTGCCTTGGCAATTCGCCCTATCACGTGGTGCTCTACTTCGCGGCGCTCAGGATCGGTCTGATCGTCGTCAACCTCAACCCGCTCTACACGCCCGTGGAGATGGAGCACCTGTGCAAGGATGCCGGCGTGCGCATGGTCGCCGTGCCGGAGGTGCGCTTCGTCCACGAGAAGTTGGAGCAGGTGGCCGAAGTGGCGGGGATCGAAAAGCTGCTGCTGTGCCGCATGAACATGATCCTGCCCTTCGCCCTGAACCTGGGCTTCCGCCTGCTGCGGCGGGCAGACCACGTGCGGATTACCCGGCCGGACCTGACGCTGGAGCTGGCCGACCTGATGGCCAGCAAGGGCGCCCCCGATCCGGTGGACCGCGATCCGAACGATGTGGCCGTGCTGCAATATACCGGCGGCACCACCGGCCTGCCCAAGGGCGCCATGCTGACCCACGCCAGCCTGGCGGCCAACTGCGCGCAGATGCTGGCCCATTTCGGCGGCTACCCGCTGGAACAGCAACGCACGCTGGGCGTGCTGCCGATGTTCCACGTCTTTGCGCTCACCAGCGTGCTCAACTATTCAATCGAGGTGGGGGCCGAACTGGTGCTGCTGCCTCGCTTTGAAATGAAACAGGTGCTGGCCACCATCAAACGCAAGCCGCCCACGCAGATCTACGGCGTGCCGACGATCTGGGCCGCGATCAACAACCTGCCTGATGACAAGGTGCCCGATCTTTCCAGCGTCTATTGCTGCATTTCGGGCGGCGCGCCGCTGCCGCTGGAAGTGCGCAACGTGTTCGAAGCGCGCACCGGCACGCGGGTGGTGGAAGGTTACGGCCTGTCCGAAGCCAGCCCGATCATCACCTGCAACCCGCTGTTTGGCGGGGTGAAGGACAACAGCGCCGGCCCGCGCTTCCCCGGCACCTCCATCGAAATCCGCGATCCCGACAACCTCGAACACGTCTGCCCGCAAGGTCACAAGGGCGAAGTTCTGGCGCGCGGCCCGCAATTGATGAAGGGTTACTGGAACCGGCCGGATGATACCGCCGCCACCTTCTACCACGGGGCGCTGCGCACGGGGGACATCGGCTACCTGGACGAAGACGGCTACCTGTTCCTGGTGGACCGGATCAAGGACCTGATCCTGCGCGGTGGCTACAACGTCTATCCCCGCGTGATCGAGGATGCCGCCTACATGCACCCCGATGTGCGCGAAGCCATCGCCATTGCCGTACCCGATGCCATGCTGGGCCAGGTGCCCAAGCTGTTCATCGCCCGGCGCGAGGGCAGCAATCTGACAGAGGAAAACCTGCGCGCCTTCCTTGCAACGCAGATCAACAAGATCGAAATGCCGGTCGAAATCGAGTTCCGGGAAAGCCTGCCCAAGACCATGGTCGGCAAGCTGTCCAAGAAGGAACTCGTCGAAGAGGAGAAGCGCAAGCGTGCCTGATTCACCCCACAAGGGCATCCAGGATGTCGCCAACCAGCTTGGCGTGACCCCGCGCACCTTGCGCTTCTACGAGGACAACGGCCTCATCAGCCCGCAGCGCGTGGGCTCCACCCGCGTCTATTCCCGGCGCGATATCGGCCGGATGCAGCTGATCCTGCGCGGCAAGCGACTCGGCTTTACCATCCGTGAAATCCGCGAGTTCCTCGACCTGTACGACACCGATCCGGAACACCGCGAGCAGATGGAACACCTGATCGCCCGCGTCAGTGAGCGGCTGGACAGCCTGGCCAAGCAGAAGGCCGCGATCGAGGAGACGATCGCCGAACTGCAGCAGATCGTACGCGAAGCGCGCGAGCGGCTGACGCGCCCCTGATCGGCCCCCTTCCGCAAGGGACAAACGAAAAGGGGCGAGGTTTCCCCCGCCCCTTCTTGCAGTCCCCCCGTTGGACAGCTCAGTAATCGTAACCCAGCTTGATGCCGAAGGTGCGCGGCTGGTTGGGCACTTCGTAGACGATACCGTTGATCGGGTTGGCGCACACGCTGATGAAGCACTGGGTGGAGAGGTAGTTTTCCCCCCGCACGTCAAACAGGTTGGTGACGTAGGCTTCAAGGCTCCAGCCCTGGTTTTCGTTGTCCACGCCCAGCGCCAGGTCAACCGTGCCATAAGCGTCCTGCCGGCCGATCAGGGCATCGTCCTCGGTCTGCAACTCGGCGCGGATTTCGCTCTGGTACACGCCGGCCAGCTGGAAGTGCGCCCGGTAATCGGTGGCCAGATCCCATTCATAGCGGGCGACGAAATTGCCCTTGAAATCGGCCGATGCGGGCAGCTGCGTGCCGGCCGGGGCCAGCGGGTTGGCGCAAGTGGTGATCGGCACGCCGTTGGCATCCGTCTCGCCGCAGTAGTTTTCGGTCAGCTTGGCATCGAGCAGGGTTACCCCGCCCGCGATGCTCAGGCCATCCACCGGCAGCAGCGTGATATCGCTTTCGATCCCGCGGATGCGTGCCTGGTTGGCGTTGCGGATTTCCGTCAGGCCGTTGGGGCCAAGGATGGCGAACTGGAAGTTGTTCCAGTCCTGCTGGAAGATCGCCGTGTTCCAGCGCACCATGCCATCGGCCAGGGTGTGCTTCATGCCCAGCTCGTAGTTGGTCAGGTAGTCCGCGCCATAGGCAAAGCCGCCGCGCCGGTTGCTGCCGCCGGGACGGAAGCCGCGGGACCAGGTGGCATAGAACATGTTGTCGGGCGTGGCGTTCCACGTCAGGTTCAGGCGGTGGATGAAGCCGTCATCCTCCGACCGGGCGGGATTGACCACGCCGCCCGCACCCAGCGAACCGAGGTTGGTACACGGCGATCCGGCCACCACCGGCCCGGCAAAGCACTGCTTTTCCCCACTGGAGAAGTCATTGCCCAGCGAATAGCCGAAGAAGCCCACCAGCGTGTTGTCATACCGGAAATAGCGCAGGCCGCCGGTCAGCGTCAGCTGGTCGGTCAGGTCGAACTCCAGCTGGCCGAACACCGCATAGTCGCGGTCGATGCGTTCCTGCTTGGTCAGCCAGATCGTATCGTCCCAACCGGTCACGCCCAGGAAGGCGGCCAGGTTGTCGATCATGTAGCGCTGCTGGATGTTGTGCGTCTGGCGCTGGTAGAAGGCGCCGGTCTGGAAGCGGATCCGGTCCCCGAAATCGGTGGACAGGCGCAGTTCCTGGCTCAGCTTGGTGAACCGGTCGCGGCTGCGGATATACTGCGAGGGGTTGATCGGATCGCACGAATAATCGTTCGCCGGGCAATCGCCCACGAAGTAGCTGCCGTACCCGGCCACCACGTCATAGAAATAGGAATAGTCCGAATAGTCGGTCAGCGCGTCGATCCCGCGATCGAGGTAGGCGCCGGAATAGACCAGGTCGAAATTGCCGATCTTGCCTTCCACCGTCAGCGCGGCCTGGTACCATTCGTCGATACCGAAGTTGTCGCGGTAGACCGCGGTTTCCAGGTCACCCAGGCGCGGGTTGGTGGAGAAAGAACCGTCCGCCCGCTGGCGCTGCGCCATCAGGCTGGGGGTGATCGTCCAGTCATCGTCCAGGTCGATGCCCAGCGCCACGCGGCCGCCATAGGTCTCCACGTCGTTGAAGTTCTTTTCCGCCAGCGTGCCGTTGTCATCAACCGCGCCGGAGGTGGGATATTCGCGCGCAACGCGCACGTTGTCGATGAAGCCGGCATCGTTGACGTACCAGCCCACCACGCGCAGCGCCGCCGCGTCCGACAGCGGCAGGTTGACCATGCCTTCGGCCACGTTGCCCGCGCCGCCGTGGGAAACCAGGTTGGCTTCCACGTCCAGCGACATGTCGAACCCGGAAGCATCGGGGCGGTTGCTGATGATGCGGATCGTGCCCGCCTGGCTGCTCGCACCGAACAGCGTGCCCTGCGGCCCGGCCAGCGCTTCCACGCGGGCAATGTCATACAGGTGGACGTTGAGGTTGCCCTGCGCCGTGGTGATCGGCTGTTCGTCCAGGTAAGTGCCGACGGACGGCAACGGGCCGGAGTGGTTGCCGTCCCCGCCGCTGGCCACGCCGCGCATATAGACGAGCTGGTTGAACGGCCCGCCCAGGTTCTGGGTCGTCACGCTGGGGAGGAACCTGACGTAATCTTCGATGTCGGAAATCTGCAGGTTGTCCATCTGCTGGGTGCCCAGCACCTGCACGCTGAGCGGCACGTCCTGCAGGTCCTGCTCACGCCGCTGCGAGGTGACGACGATGGTATCGGATGCCGTCTCATCCCCCGTTGCCTCCTGCGAGAAGGCCGGCGTGCCCGCCAGCATCGTCGAACACAGAAGCAAACTTCCCAGCAACCGCTTCGAGTTGCTTGCGCCCCCCGCAAAACCCATTCCGCCCATCGCCAACCCCTTCATGGCTTGTTGCCGGCCGGGCGATTGCGCCGGTTCCGGCTGTTTGACGGGCGTAAAGGAACGCCTAATTCACAAAACTGTCAAGTTGACGGTGAAACCATATTGCGATGCCGCAAACCTATGGCCAATCGGCCACAGTATTCCCGGTCACACCGGGTAGGGGTATTCGGCCAGCGCCGGGCCAAGTGCCTCCTTCAACGGGTCCAGCCACGGTTCGTAATGCCGCCATTGGTCCAGCCCCTGCCGGAAGATCGGCTCGCGCACCTGTTCCGAACTCGCCGTGCGCACTGCCCGGTCGCTTTCGTAATAACGTAGGCAGGCAGGCTCGAACGCCAGTCCCAGGAAGGCCAGCAGGCGGCGCGCTTCGCCCTCCAGGTCCTCCACCACGCGCTCGTAGAACACGCGGTGGACGTGGCCGGGCAGCACTTCGTCGAAGTGGTCCATCAGCAGCGTGTAGCTGCGATAGTAGTGGCCCATCTCGGCCAGGTCATAAGTAAAGGACTGGCCGCGCGCGAAGTGCTGCTTGAAGTTGGAAAAGCAGCAGGCGAGCGGGTGGCGGCGCGCGTCGATGATCTTCGCATTGGGCAGGATCAGCCGGATCAGGCCCACGTGCAGCCAGTTGTTGGGCATCTTGTCGATGAACAGCGGCGCGCCGGTCTTGCGCTGCACGCGGGTGCGTTCGAGGTACTCCTCCCCCAACGCGCGCACATCGTCCGCGCCCAGCGTGGCCAGCACGTCGGGATAGGAGCGGCGCGCAGCGCCCTCGCCGCTGCGCCCCAGCCGCCCGGCAATGTGGGGAATGTCGGGCAGTTCCATCGTCCCTTCGACCTGCGAATGACTGGAAAGCACCTGTTCGATCAGCGTGGAGCCGGCTCGCGGCATGCCAAGGATGAACACCGGGTCCGCAGCCGGGCAGCCCCACCCTTCCCGGGCTGCGAAAAATTCCGGCGTGTAGACGGCGCGGCAGCGTGCGAGATGCTCGTCCAGTTCGGCCGGATCGTGCCGCACCATCTGGCGGCGTGCGGCATTGCCGCGGGCATAGTGGCCGAAGCTGGCGGCGTAATTCCCTGCGTCCTCCTCCGCCTTGCCCAGCGCGAATTCGAGGTGGAAGCGATCTTCCTCCGACAAGTCCCCCGCCAGCGCGGCCCGCATCGCCGCGCGGTCCTCCGGCGTGAAGGCCACGCGCTTCAGGTTGGCCAGGCTCCACCAGACCTCGCCCATGCCCGGTTCCAGCGCGATGGCGCGGCGGTAGGCGTCCACGGCCTCTGCCTGCTGGCCCACGGTCTTGAGCGTGTGACCAAGGCTCATCCACACTTTAGGTTGCGCCGGCTGCCGGGCGAGCACCTGGCGATAGAGCCCTATCGCCCCGTCATATTCGCCGATCCGACCCAGCGCGGCAGCCTTCAGGTTGGCAAGGCCCGCATTGGCCGGGTCTTCCGCCAGCAGGCCCTCGACCAGCTCCAGCGCCTCCAGGCTGCGGTTCTGCCGATGCAGGACCAGCGCGAGGTTGTGGCGGGCGGCGCGGAAGGTGGGAGCCAGCTCCACCGCCCGGCGCAGCAGCTTTTCGGCATCGCCATAGCGGCCGACGCGGCTGGCGAGCTCGGCCAGCATGCGGATGGCGGCCACATCGGTGGGCGCGCGCTTCAAACGGGCGCGCAAGATGCCCTCGGCCACGGGCAGATCCCCCGTCACCAGCGCATTGGCGGCACGCAGCAATTCCGGGTCGCGGGTGGAGGCGCTGATCGCGCGGGCATAGGCGGCATCGGCCCTGTCTACATCACCGTTGGCGGTGAAAGCATCGCCAAGAGTGCGCCAGGCGTCGGCATCGCCGGGCCGCGCGGCGGCGGCGGCTTCTGCCCTTGCGATCTGGTCCGCGGGAACGGTCATCCGCTCCTTATGGCGCGGCTCAGCGCGCTTCGTCCAGCGCTGCCTGCAAGGCTGCACGGCCCGGGTGCTGCGCTTCGCGGGCGATGGGGATGGTCTCCCGCATCCGCTCGGCAAAGCTGCGCAGGCAGATCTCGTTCTTGCCCAGCGGCCCTTGCGAGAAGGCGGAACTGGCCATGCCTTCCTGCACCCGCTCGATCAGCACCTTGTCTTCCGCGTTCACATCGCGGTTGAGACGCTGGTTGAGGTAGCGCGCCGCCTTCATCTCGCGCCGCCCGTCCGGCAGCGCATAGGCCCCGTCGCGCAACAGGCAGGTGGTGGGGGTCAGCGGAATGAACTGCATGAAATCGATCTGGTCCGGGTAGACGTCGAACATCAGGCCGGGGAACAGTCGATAATAGGTCCACATCCGCTGGCGCTCGGCCGGCAGGTGATCGACCGGGGGCAGCACGTCGCGGTAGGCCTGCACGGTGCGCATCGCGCTTTTGCCCGCGCCCGCATCGGCAAAGATCTTGTCCACGCCGCGGTCAACCGTCAGCCGGTAACTGTCGCGCACCAGCGTGCTGAGGCCGGGGTGCGCCACGCGCACGTGCAGGGCGTCGACATAATTGTCGCAGGCGTTTTTCCAGTTCACTTCCCGCACGCGGCTGCGGATGGGGCCGATGGGCTGCATGTCGGCAAAGCGGTAGATGCCCATCTCCTCCATGATCGGGGAGAGGTAGTCCTCCAGCGTTTCGCCGCCCTCGCCAAAGCGGACGTAGACGAAGCCGTGGCTGGTGGCGCATTCCAGCGGGAAAAGGCCGAACTGGCCCTTCTCGAAATTCTCGTATTCCTCGATGAAGGGCACGGCCAGCAGCTGGCCATCAAGGCTGAAAGACCAGGCGTGATAGGGGCACGTCACCCGCCCGCCGCAGTTGCCGCCGCCATCGCCATGCTCGTCCCCGTCCACCAGCCGCGCGGCGCGGTGCGGGCACACGTTGTGGAAGGCGCGCATAGCCCCGTCCTTGCCACGGAGGACCAGCGCCCGTTCGCCCATCATGGCGAAGGTGCGATAGTCCCCGGCGCGCGGAATGTCCGACACGTGGCACACCAGGTGCCAGGCGGGCATGAACACGCGCGCCTTTTCCAGCGCCATGAACTGCTCGTCAAAATAGGTCCAGGCAGGCAGGCTCCAGCCGGACTGGCCAGCCCAATCTTTTGCGGCAACCGGTTTGGTCATCTGGTTCATGGCCGCTTGTTTAACAGATGTAAAACAGGCCGGTCAATCCAGTGTGCCCACTGTCCGGGTCAGGTCATACCAGTATGCCAGCGCGAGGTTGTAGGAGGCGATGGCAATGCGTTCGTCCCGCCCGTGGATGCGGGTTCCGGCCGGATCCTCCGCAATCGCGCCCACGCCGTAGGTGGGGATGCCGGCGTTGCGGGTGAAGGCGCCGTCCGTCGCCCCGGTGGACAGTTCCGGGATTACCGGGATATCGCCAAAATGGCGGCGCGCCGTTTCGGTCACCAGTTGCACGATGCCCGGCTCCAGCGCGGAAGGCGGGCTGGCCATGTAGGGGAACACGTTCTCCAGCGTGACGCCGTAAGGCTGGGCCAGCGCGCGCAGCCGGCCTTCGACGTATTCGTTGCTCTCCTGCGGCAGGATGCGGCAGTTGATCACCCCGCGCGCGGTCTGCGGCAGGGCATTCTCCGCATGGCCGCCGGAAAGCTGGGTGGCAACGCACGTGGTGCGCGCCAGCGAGTTGTAATAGGCGTTGTCAGCGAGGCCTGCAGGCTCTGCCTGGCCCGGCAGGTAGGCGGCGAGCGCGTCCAGCAGCGCCCGGTCCTCTGCCGGGGCCACCGCGCTCCACCGCTGGAAGAACCCGCGCGATGTATCGTTCAGGTTGATCGGGAAGTGATAGTCTTCCAGCGCCACCAGCGCGCGCGACACGGCGGAAATCGGGCTGTCGGGCTTGGGCAGGCTGGAATGGCCGCCGGGGTCGCTGGCGGTGAAGGCATAAGTGGCATAGACCTTTTCCGCCGTCTGCATCACGAAGGCACGCGGTGCGCCGTCCGGCCCGGTGATAACCCCGCCGCCATCGGTATTGAGCGCGAAGTCGGCGGCGATCAGATCGCGGTGTTCGCCTGTCAGCAGCTGGGATGACAGGCCGTTGGTTTCCTCGTCTGCCGTCAGCATGATCACCAGGTCACGGTCCGGCACGAAGCCCTCGCGCCGCAGTTGGATGAAGTTGGCCACCAGGATGGCGACGCCCGCCTTGTTGTCCTCGCTCCCGCGGCCGTAGTAGAACCCGTCGCGCTCGGTCATCTCGAACGGGGGGAGCGACCAGTCGCTCGGCAGCGCCTCCACCACGTCCATGTGCGCCATCAGCAGCACCGGGCGGCCTTGCGGATCGGGGCTGCGGTAGCGCACCACCAGGTTGGGCAATTCGGGCGAGATGCCGGGGGTGGCAATGTCGGCATCGGTAAAGCCCGCCGCGCGCAGGTGCCGCACCAGCAGGTCCACCGCGCCGCGCGTGGTGTTGCCGCCGCTGGGCGCGGTGTTCTGCGCGATGAGATCCGCCAGCAGCTCGCGCGCCAGCGCCTCGTCCGGGGCCGCGCTGGCAGGGGCGGACAGGCCCAAGGCGGCGGTGGCAAGCAGGGCGGCGATGGGGCGGCGGATCATCGGGCAGGCAGTCCTTTCATCGGGAGGGGCCAGCAAAGCCCAAGCCCCGCCCCACCGCAAGCACTCTTGCGCTGACGGCCGCTTTCGCGCAGCCTTCCCGCCACGCGGACCTGAGGGGGACATGACGTGAAACACCTGCGATTGCTGGCCTTTTCCGGCCTCCTCTGGTCCGCCCCGCTCGCCGCGCAGACGCCCTTTACCGTGGATGACATGCTGCGCGTGGAGGACCTGGCTGATCCGGTCTTCGCGCCGGATGGCGAGAGCCTGGCCTATGTCGTCACCGCGCCGGGCGATGGCGATACCACACAAAGCGATATCTGGCTGGTCGGCTGGGATGGCAGCAATCCGCGCCCGCTGTACCCCACGATGGACCGGGACGAAGGCTATCCGCAATGGAGCGCTGACGGCTCCACCTTCGCCTTCCTGCGCAGCGGCCCGGCGGAAAGCCCCGCCGCGCAGCTGTGGGCCAGCCGCGATGGCGAGCCGCCCCGGCAGGTGACCACGCTGGCGGGCGGGGTAGAGGAATTCACCCTTTCGCCTGATGGCCGCCAAGCCGTCGTCGTCTCTGAAGTGGGCACCCACGTCACCACCGAAGTGCCCGAAGTGCCCCCGCCCATCGTCCTCACCCGCTTCACCCTGCGCGAGGACGGTCGCGACTGGCTGGATGACCGGCGCAAGCAATTGCTGCGGGTGGACATGGCGCTGGGCGAGGCGACGCAGATCACCACCGGCGATTACGACAACTGGCTGCCCGCCTGGTCCCCCGATGGCCAGTGGATCGCCTTCTCCTCGCGCCGGTGCGAGCGGCGCGACCGGTCCTATTGCGCGGACGTCTACATCGTCTCCCCGCAAGGGGGGGAACCGCGCCGGATCAGCACCTTTGCCGATGCCGATGCCGAACCCAGCTTCGAAGGCGGCGGCCCGCAATGGTCGCCCGACAGCCGCCAGCTGGTCTGGACCCGCGCGGGCGAGGAACGCTTCATCTGGTACACGCCGGTCCAGCCGGTGGTGGCCGATATCGAAACGGGCGAGGAACGGCAGGTCGGCTGGATCGACCGCTGGTTCTACTACCCCCGCTTCGCCCCCGACGGGCAGCACCTGCTGGCACTGGTGGAGCAGGACCGCGACACCTGGCTGGCGCGTATTAGCGTGGCTAGCGGCGAGATCGAATACCTCTCCAGCGGCCGCCGTTTCGCCAGCGGTTTTGCGGCAGCAAGCAACGGGCGCCTGGCCGTGCTGGAGAGCGACCCGCTGACACCTGCCGCCCTGCGCACAGTGGAAATTCGCCCCCGCACCCTCTCCCCGCAGAACCAGTGGCTGGCGGGCCGCACCCTGCTGGACATGCAGGATGTCAGCTGGATGAGCGAGGGCGTGGAAATCCATGGTATGCTGCTCCTCCCGCCGGGGCATGCGGAGGGGCAGAAGCACCCGCTGGTGGTGCGCCTGCACGGCGGCCCGGTGTACCAGTTCAGCCACGAGTTCATGGCCGATTGGCAGGTGTTCGCGCAAAGCGGTTACGCCGTGCTGGCCGTCAACCCGCGCGGCTCCTCAGGCCGGGGCGCAGCTTTCGCGCAGGCGCAGATGGCGCGCTGGGGCGGGCCGGACGTGGCAGACGTGAGCGCAGGCATCACCCACGTGATCGGCATGGGCGTGGCCGACCCGGCAGCCATTGGCGTTGCCGGCTGGTCCTACGGCGGCATCCTGTCCAACTACATGATCGCCAGCGACCCCCGCGTGAAAGCGGCGGTGGCGGGCGCGGGCATTGCCAACATGCTGGGCGGTTACGGCGTGGACCAGTACGCCCGCGAGTACGAGCTGGAACTGGGCCTGCCGTGGGTGGAAACGGAAGCGTGGATGGACCTGTCCTACCCCTTCTTCCACGCCGACCGCATCACCGCCCCCACCCTCTACCTGTGCGGCGAGGTGGACTGGAACGTGCCGTGCACCGGATCGATGCAGATGTACCAGGCGCTGCGGGCCAATGACGTGCCGAGCACGCTGGTGGTCTATCCGGGACAGACCCATTCGCTGGTGGTGCCGAGTTACATCCGCGACCGGATGGAGCGGAGTTTGGCGTGGTATGACCGGTGGTTGCGAGGAATGGGGGCGGAGTGATGCGGGAAGCGAGCCCGGCCTCGAGAGCGATTTCCTGGCTCAATCGCCGCTTTACTGGTGCAACAACCTTGTCCCTAGCATGGACGACATACGAAGTGACGAGAACCCTGTACAGTCCGGACGGCAAGCGTTCCGCTGCGATTTGCGAGGCGGATAACGGCAAGACGTACCTGCTTGAAAGCGAATGGATTGGTGGCGAATTCGTCAATCGGCATGGAGGCAGCATGGTAGGCCCGTTCCACTCTGCCACGCAGGCTGAGGAATTTATCGTCACCACGCGATGGTTCAATGGAACCGACCTTGAAGGGTAAGGTCGGTGGGGATGAAGCAGAGGCTGGTTGGAATCGCCACTCACTATCCCCAACCCCGCTCAGCCTGAGCCTGTCGAAGGCCGCACACTGCCCTTCGCCCTTGCGCCCATTCAGCTCTGACGGTTGCGGGCAAGTCGTGACACAAGGTCCCAATCTCCGGCGATCAGCGCTTCCTTTTTCGCCCAGCTCCAGCCCTTGATCTTGCGTTCCGTCTGGAAAGCGTCGTCTCGGGTCAAAAACTGGTCCGACCAGACGAGGGTCACAGGTAGACGGCTGGCGGTGTAGCCACCAAGCGAGCCTGCCGCATGCTGGGCCATGCGCAAGTCGAGATCATCCGTGTGGCCGGCGTAGTAGCTGCCGTCGCTACAGCGCAACAGATAAGCGTAAAAGGTCATCCGTACTTGTCTGGCGCGGCGCGCGGCCTTCGACAAGCTCAGGCTGAGCGGGCGTATAGCATGTTCCGGCTTCCCGATCAAATTGAGCTGAGCAGAAGGCCGCTTTCCTACACCCTCACCCTCATGCCAGCACCCCAGCCGGCTCTTCCCCCCCCGGCGACCCCCCTCGCCTCACGCGGCGAAAAACCGCGCGCGACGCAGGGCAAGGTTTTTACCCTCAGAACACTGTTCCATGTGTTCTAGGTTAGCAACTTTCCGCAAGTTCAGCGCACGATTGTGCCACCCTTCATCACATGGTCGATCCGCTCCAGCGCGGTCACGTCGGCCAGCGGGTCCTCGTCCACGGCCACCATGTCGGCAAAGCGGCCCACGGCGATTGCGCCCACGTCCTCCGTCTGCATCAGGTCGGCCACGCTGATCGAGGCGCTCTGGATCGCCTGCATCGGCGTCATCCCGTAGCGGACCATGTAGGCGAACTGGCGGGCGTTATGCCCGTGCGGGAACACGCCTGCATCGGTGCCATAGGCGATGCGCACCCCGGCCCGCACCGCGCGGGTGAAGCCGTCGCGCTGGGCCTGGGTCGTCTCCTCGTTCTTGCGCAGCATGTCGGCCGGCCAGCCATCGCGGGTGCCGACTTCCTCGATGTAGTCGCCGTTGTAGATGTCCATCACCAGCCAGGTGCCCGCATCCCGCGCCATGCGCACGCCCTCGTCATCGATCAGGCTGGCGTGTTCAATGGAGCGGGCCCCGGCGCGGATCGCCTCGCGGATGCCGGCCGCGCCGTGCGCGTGCGCGGTGGCATAGCTGCCGTACTGGCGGGCCACGCCCACCGCCGCTGTCATCTCCCCCTCGGTCAGTTCCATCGCGCCCGGTTCCGTCCCTTCGGCCAGCACCGCGCCAGTGGCGATCAGCTTCAGGAAATCGGCCCCGTGCTGGAACAGGGAGCGGGCCGCATCGCGCATCTCGCCCTCCCCGCTCACCACGCCCACGCGCATGTCCGCCGGCACGACCACGTCAGGCGCAAGGCCGGTCACCTCCCCGCCGCCGCCGGGCACGGTGAGGTAAGCGCCCGCCACCCACAGGCGCGGCCCGGGCACCCAGCCGCGGTTGATGGCATCGCGCAATGCGACGTCGCCAAAGGCGCGGAACGTGCCGACATCGCGCACACTGGTGAAACCCGCCTCCAGCGTCAGGCGCGCGTTGTTCGCCCCGATCAGCGCGATCTCCTGCGCGGAATGGAGCAGCGGTTCGGCCACGTTGTTGGACTGGCCCCAGTCCGCCAGGTGGGTGTGTGCGTCGATCAGGCCGGGCAGAACGGTCATGCCTGACCAGTCGATCACCGTGGAGCCCGGTGGCGGGGCCTGCCACGACTCCACCGCCGTGATCCGCTCGCCCTCGATGGTCACGCGCTGGTCGGTAAGCACGCGGCCTTCCACCACGTCCACCAACCGCCCGGCGTGGACATAGACGGGTTCGGCCAGCGCCGGCCCGCTCCAACAAGCCAGCACCATGGCGGCGATTGCGATTGGCTTCATGCCCCAACCCTTCATCAGTCTTCCCTTCATGGCCTTGCCACCGGCAGCCTACTGTCTTACGGTTGTAAAACAAGCATAGGATCGGCCAGCCACTCGCATGACCAAGCAATATGACGCCGTGATCGTGGGCGGCGGCCACAATGGCCTCACCTGCGCCTTCTACCTCGCCCGTGCCGGCCTCAAGGTGCGCGTGCTGGAAGCCCGCAAGATCGTGGGTGGTGCCGCCGTGACCGAGGAGTTTGCCCCCGGCTTCCGCAACTCCACCGCCAGCTACACCGTCAGCCTGCTGCAACCCAGGGTGATCGCGGACATGCGGCTGGCCGATTACGGCTACCGCGTGATCGAGCGGCCGATCTCCAACTTTCTGCCGCAGGAAGACGGGCGCTACCTCAAGCTCGGCGGCGGCATGGCCCGCACGCAAGAGGAGTTCCGCAAGTTCTCCGACAAGGATGCCGAGGCGCTGCCCGCCTACTACGATGCGCTGGAACGCGTGGCCGACATCCTGCGTGGCCTTGCCCTCAAGGCCCCGCCCAACATGGGTGAGGGCTTGCGCACCCTGATCAGCGCCGCGGCGCAGGGCCGCCCGCTTGCCAGCCTGCCGCTGGAAGCCAAGCGCGACCTGCTGGACATGTTCGCCAAGTCCGCGCGCGGCATGCTCGACCAGTGGTTCGAGAGCGGGGCGGTGAAGGCCGCCTTCGGGTTCGATGCCGTGGTCGGCAACTATGCCAGCCCGGATACGCCCGGCAGCGCCTACGTGCTGCTGCACCACGTATTCGGCGAAGTGAACGGCAAGAAGGGCGCCTGGGGCCACGCCGTGGGCGGCATGGGCGCCATCACCGGGGCCATGCGCCAGGCCTGCGAGAAGCTGGGCGTGGAAATCAGCGTGGAAAGCCCGGTGGCGCAAGTCCTGGTCAGCAATGGCCGCGCCCAAGGCGTGCTGCTCCGCTCAGGCGAGGAGATCGCTGCCTCCATCGTCGCCGCCAACTTGGGGCCAAAGCTGCTCTATGATCGGTTGCTGGACCCCAGCGACCTGCCAGAGGACTTCCGCCGCCGGATGCGCGGGTTCAAGGCGGGCAGCGGCACTTTCCGCATGAACGTGGCGCTGTCAGAGCTGCCGCGCTTCACCTGCCTGCCGGAACCGGGCGAACACCACCAGAGCGGCATCATCATCGCGCCCACGCTGGATTACATGGACCAGGCCTTCCTCGACGCCAAGCGCGATGGCTGGTCGAAGAAGCCCATTGTCGAGATGCTGATCCCCTCCACCGTGGACGACAGCTTAGCCCCCGCAGGGCAGCATGTCGCCAGCCTGTTCTGCCAGCAGTTCGCGCCGGAACTGCCGGATGGCCGCAGCTGGGATGACGAGCGCGAAGCCGCCGCCGATTGCATCATCGATACGGTGGAAGCCCATGCGCCCGGCTTCAAGGGCAGCGTCATCGCCCGCCAGATCCACTCGCCGCTGGACCTTGAACGCAAGTTCGGCCTGATCGGCGGAGACATCATGCACGGCAACATGGGGCTGGACCAGTTGTGGAGCGCGCGGCCGGTGCTTGGCCACGGTTCCTACCGCGCGCCGGTGCAAGGCCTCTACATGTGCGGGGCGGGCACCCATCCGGGCGGCGGCGTGACCGGCGCTCCGGGGCACAATGCGGCACACGCCATCCTGAAGGACCGCAGCGTGCTGGGGCGGCTGCTGGGTTAGGCGCTGCGGCCGCTGTAGATCATCCGGCCTTCGCCCAGGAAATCCATGACCCGTGCCAGGTTGGCCTGCGAGAAGGCGAAGCAGCCCTGGCTGCGGCCCAGCTTGCCGGTGCGCGCCAGCACGTCCGGCTCCGCGTACCAGGCCGCGTGGACCACGATGGCCCGGTCAAGCGCCTTGTCATTGGTGGGATCGAGCCCGTCCAGCCGCCGCGACAGGCCATGCTGGCCGTAATAGGAATTGCGGGTGACGAAGGCCCCTTCGCTGGTGGCATTGGAGCCGGGCTGGTTGGAGAAGCGGCGGAGGAAGCCGCTGTGGCCCGGATCGGACCCGGACCCGTGGGTCACGTGCAGGGTGCTGACGCTGCCTGCCTCGCGGTCCACCAGGTGAAAGCGCGGCTGTGCGGAACCGGCGGCGAAATCGACGATGGCCAGCCGGTCCGTCCGCAGAATGCCGGCATGGCGATCAAGCGCGGCACTGGCCTCCTGCCACAGCGGCACGCCCGCTGGCCCCGCGGCAGGCCGGGCGAAGGCGGGAACGGGGGAAGGAAGGCGGGGCTCGGCGGCAGACCGGGGTGCGGAAGCGCCGGCGGGAACATGGGCCCCGACCAAAGCGGCAAGCAGCCCGCCAATCATCTCGCGACGGTGAATCAGCATCTGACCAATTTATAGCATGATCTGGCGCAAGGTCTTGGCCAAGCTTGCGCCATACCGCATAGGATGTTGTGCAATACCCGGTAGCGGCCAACACTGGCAGCGGGAGTGGCGATGAACAGGAAGACCATCAACAGCGACGCCTACCGCGCGGCAGTGGAGGAAATACTGCGCCAGATCCGCCGCGCCACGGGGCTGTCGGATGCGCGGCTGGCGGCACGTATCGGCTGCTCGGCCTCCACCGTGCGTAACGCGCGCAGCGGCCACACCAGCCTGGACCCGGCCCTGCTGCTGCGGATCGAACAGGAATTCGGACCGGGCGCGATCGACCCGTTCCTGGCGCTGGCCAATCTGCGCGCCGTGCCCCTGCCGCAGGCGAACGCCATCGGCGATCCGGCGCTGGCCATCGTGACGGCGCTGCACCGGATCATCGAGGTCCAGTCGGCCAGCAGCGATGAAGGCGGGCACATCACCCAGCGCGAGCTGCAGGCCATCCTGGCCGACCTGCGCCGCGGCCGCACCACGCTGGACCAACTGATCGCCCGCGCCGGCGAAAGCTGAGCCTCACCTGTCATTGCCGGCGTGACCGGCGCGCACGCCGCTCCTTGTGCGATGCATAGGAGGCGAGCACCTGCTGCATTTGCGCCAGCGCCTTCTCGCGCTCGCGGTCGCTTTCAAGCCGGGCCAGGTCGTGCTTCAGCGAGCTGGCGAATGCGGCATAGGCATTCTGCCAGTCACGCCCCAGCGCCTGGTCCAGGTCAGTCCGGCCGGTCGCGCTGCGCATAGCCGGCTCGCCCGGCGGCAGTATGTATTCCTCGCCGATTTCGGGAATCCGCACCTGCAGGTCGGGATGGCGGCGCTGGAGTTCGCGGCGCATGGTTTCCTGCGCCTCGGCCTCACCGTGGTCAAGGAACAGGCTGCCGGCGATCGGCATGCGCGCGGCGATCCAGTCGAGCAGTTCGCCCTGGTCGGCATGGGCGGAATAGCTCTGGATAACGCGGATCTGGGCGCGCACGCGCACGTCCTCCCCGCTGATCCGCACCCGTTGCGCCCCCTCCAAGATCACCCGCCCCAGCGACCCCTGCGCCTGGTAGCCCACGAACAGCACGGTCGAATCGCGGCGGTGCAGGTTGTGCAGCAGGTGGTGACGGATACGGCCGCCCTCGCACATGCCCGATGCCGCCATGATGATCGCACCGGACATGGCGTTGAGCGCGACCGAACCGGCAACGTCGGTCACGAAGTGGAAGGACGGGTGTTCGAACACGTTGGCCTGCGCGGTGTCTTCAAGATCGGCAGCATAGCGGGCGAAGACGCCGGTGACCTTGATCGCCAGCGGAGAATCGATGAACACCGGCACGTTGGGGATAGCCCCGGTGGCCAGCAGGTAGTGGAGATCGAGCAACAGTTCCTGCGTCCGCTCCAGCGCGAAAACCGGGATCACCAGGTTGCCGCCGCGCAGCAGCGCCGCCTCCACCTCCGATTGCAGCAACACCCGCCGCTCGGCAATCGTCACGGGATCGCGCAGGCGGTCGCCATAGGTGCTTTCGCAAATCACATGATCGAAACCGCCCGGCCCCTCCGGGTCGCGCTGGAAGGCCTTGTTGTCAGGCCCCAGGTCACCCGAACACAGCACGCGGACCCCGCCCGCCTCCAGTTCGACCGATGCCGAGCCAAGGATGTGCCCGGCATTCCACATCCGCGCACGGAAGCCGGGAGCGGGTTCGAAAGCCTCTTCCAGATCGACGATGCGGCACCGGGCAAAGGCAGCCTTGGCGTCCTCGGCGGTATAGGCCGGCTCGAAGGGTTCGTCACCCGCGCGGTCGCGGCGGCGATTGTGGCGTTCGGCCTCGCTCTCCTGCAGCCGGCCGGCGTCGGCCAGCATGTGTTCCAGCAGGTCGCGGGTGGGCGGCGTGCACCACACCGGCCCATTGTAGCCCTGCGCCACCAGCTTGGGCAGAAGGCCGCTGTGGTCGATATGCGCGTGGGTGACGATCACCGCGTCAACTTCGCGCGGATGGAAGGCAAAGGGCTCGTAATTGAGCCGTTCCAGCGTGCGCGAGCCCTGGAACATGCCGCAATCGACCAGTACCCGGCGCACGTCATGGTTGAATTCCATGCACGATCCGGTGACGGTGCGCGCGGCCCCGTGGAACGACAGCCTGAGGGGGTGACTGGTCATGCGTTGTCTCCTTCGGTCCACCCGGCGTCGCGGATGGCGCGGGCAAGCAGGCTGGCCAGCGGCATCGTGGCCACTGGCCCGGCAACCGAATCCGTCGCCCGGATACGGGTGATCCCCGCCGCAGCAAGGTGCGCCAGATCTTCCTCCGAAGCGAGGCAGTGGGTAGCCAGCACCTCGACCGAGGAAGCCCCGGCAGCCAGCAGCACCTCGGCGGCGCGCACCAGCGTGGTGCCGCTGGCAATGACATCGTCAACCAGCACCACGCGGCAATCCCTGGCCAGGTGCGGCTCATCGAAAGTGACGGTGACCGCGCGGTCCCCGTGCCGCTCCTTGCTGCCGAGCAGCACCGGCACGCCGGAAAGACGGGCAATCGATTCCACCCACTGGCGCGATTCCGCATCCGGGCCGGCCAGCACGGTACGGGCAGCATCGCCCAGCCCGGCAGCCAGCACGCTGGCGGCTGACAGGCTGACGGCCGCGATGCCCGGCATGACTTCGCCCAGCGCGGCAATGCGGTGCAGGTGCGGATCGACCGTGAGAACGCCGTCGAAGTGATCGGCCAGCAGGTGCCCCACCACGCGCTGGCTGACCGCCTGCCCCGGCCTGAAAGCCATGTCCTGCCGCATGTAGCCGAGATAGGGCGCAACCAGCACCACCCGCGCCGCGCCATTGTCGCGCAGGGCCGCCGCAGCCAGCAGCAATTCCACCAGCTTGCCATCCGGATCGTCCAGCGAGCGGTAGAGCAGCGCGCAACCGCCAGCCTTTTCTGCATCGACCTGCACAAGGCTTTCCCCATCGGGGAAGCGGTGGTGGCGGATCGGTGCAAAGGCGATCCCCAGTTCCTGCGCCAGCGCCGCCGCGGGGCCGGCGCCGTCATCGAAGGAATGGATCGCGGCCCGGTTCATGCCACTTCGTAACCGTTGGCTTCCGCCGCCAGTTCGCAGGCATAGCCAAGGCCCGTGCGTGAATTGGCATAGATGCGGAACAGCGCATCCCCCTGCCGCACGGTTGCGCCAACCTTGTGCAGCAGGTCGATGCCCGCCCCCTTGTCGAGCGGCGCACCGGCCGAGCGGGCGATGCGTGCAATCCGTTCGCAGTCGATCGCCGCCACCCGCCCGGCGCGCGGGGACACGACATCGAAATGATGCTTGCCCAGCGCGGGCTTGACCATGTTGCGGCCCTGCGCGTCAATCAGGCGCTCCATCGTTGCCAGCGCCTCGCCCGATGCCAGGATTTCCAGCGCGCGGGCATAGCCACGCCCGCCCTCCAGCGCCGGATCGAAATCGAGCACGTGGCCGGCCAGCATCAACGCGTGGTCGCGCAGGTCCACCGGCGCATCGGGTTCGTTGCGCAGCACGGCCATCACGTCGCGCGCCTCCAGCACCGGCCCCACCCCGCGCCCGACCGGCTGCGAACCGTCGGAGAACACGATGGTCGTCACCAGGCCCATGTGGCGGGCAACATATTCGAACAGCTTGCGCAGCCGCACCGCATCGTGCTGGCTGCGGACCTTCGCCGTCGGCCCCACCGGAATGTCGATCACCAGGTGCGTGGATCCGGCGGCGACCTTCTTGGAGATGATCGAGGCAACCATCTGCTCGAAGGTGTCGAGGCGCAGCGGCCGTTCGACCGAGATCAGCACGTCGTCAGCCGGTGACAGGTTGACCCGCCCGCCCCAGGCCAGCACGGCCTTTTCCCTGGCCACGACGGCGGCCAGCTTGTCCTCGTCCAGGTCCACTTCCGCCAGCACTTCCATCACGTCGGCCGTGCCGCATGGCGAAGTGATCGCGCGGGATGATGTCTTGGGACAGATCAGCCCGTGGGCCGCCACGATGGGCACCACGATCATCGATGTGCGGTTGCCGGGAATGCCGCCGATGCAGTGCTTGTCCACCACCAGCGGGGAATCCCATTTCAGGTGATTGCCCACTTCGACCATGGCTCTGGTCAGGGCCAGCGTTTCGGGAGTGCTCATGAACCCGGCGCAGGCGACAAGAAAGGCGCCAATTTCCATCGGGGAATAGAGGTGGGCGGCAATATCGCCCACGATCGCGGCGATCTCCGCCTCGCCCAGGCTATCGCCCTCGATCTTGCGGCGAACGAACTCCAGGCTGTGCGGCGGGCGGGCCTGGGCAATCTCCACCTCGGTCCCTTCGGGCAGGTTCAGGCGGCGGAAGGCCTGTTCTCCAAGGCCGATCTCGCCGTGGCCGATGATCGCCTCGTCATCCACCAGCGCCAGGGTGGCAAGGATCTCGCATCCATCCCCCGTCACGCGGATCTTGCGCAGGGCCTGGAATTGTTCAGCCGAATAGCCGTTTCCGCGGCGCAGCAGGAAAGCCGTGTTTTCCGGGTAGGTATCGATCGGCAAACGCCTGATGCGTGGCAAGGGACTGGTGCCTCCGTTGGCCGCCCGGATGGTGCGGACTTCGCGCCTGATCCTAATCGCGCATTGCCGCCACGGCCAACGAACAATTCGCTACGGATACGGATTTTCAGGCGTAATCACAGGTTAGCGTTCCCGCGCCAGCAGGGCATCGAGCCAGTCGAGCGCCAGCCGCTGCGCATCGGCAGGGGTAACGGGGCCGCGCTGGTCAAGACACAGTTCCAGCCACAGGCCATCGACCAGCGCGGTAAGCCCGATAGCTGCAAGGCGCACCCGGTCAGGATCTGCCGTTTCACCCCAGACCGCGCGCAGGCACTCTTCCATGCCCGCCCGGAAAGTCCCGTACTGTTCGTCATGGATGGCGGCCACGGCCGGGTCACTGGTCGTAAGGCTCCAGAAGGCAATCCAGGTGGCCAGCAGTTGCTGATCGAGCAGCGGCGGGCGCAGGCTGGCGATGACATAGGCCTGCAGCCGGGCGCGCGGATCGGGTCCGGCGCCGGCCAGCGCGGCTTCCAGCGCCTCCGCCACGCGGCGGCCGGTATCGCGATAGGTTGCCTGGATCAAATCCCCGATGCCGTCGAAGTAATGGGTCAGCAGCCCGGCCGATACGCCCGCCCGGCGGCAGATGGCCCGCACGGATGCGCCCTTGGGCCCGTCCTCGGCCAGGCAGGCCGCACAGGCCGCGATCAGGCTCTGCCGCCTGACATCCGCGTCCTCCCGCACGAAGCTTGCCCGTCCCATGCGCGCCCTTGTGGGCGAGCATGGCCGGGGTCGCAAGCCTTGTTAGCGCCGGTTGAGACGGGCGGTGGCGGCGATGTACTCGGCCACCTGGTCAATTTGGGCACTGGTCAGTTCGCTGGGGCGGAAGGCGGGCATGGCCCCGGCTCCGCGCCGCACGAACAGGCGCAGCACGGGCGCGGGCAGGTCACTGCGCAGTTCCAGCGGCGCGGGACGCTGGCCCTGGTACTTGGCCGCCAGCGCCGCCGTGCCCGGCAGCATCGCCGCGCCATCCGCGCCGGGGCCGGTGCCGTGGCAGGGGGCGCACTGGTGCTGGAAGATAGCGCGTCCCGGCAGGTCGGCCCGCGCGATCTGGCGGATCGGTGCAGCAGGCGCGGCATTCGGGGTTGTGTTCTGGGCCACCGCGGCCGCGCTGCCCAGCAGGGCAAGGCCGGCCACGGCCAGCAGGGCAGGTCGCAGGATCATAGGGCGCGGGGTCATTGGCGGAACCTCCGGGGCCACACCCCGCCACGGCCCGGCGCGATGATGCCGTCCGGGTCAATCGCGTCCTTCAGCTGCTCGTGGAAGCGGCGCAGGATGTGGTTGTTGAAGCTGAAGGTGCCGGACACATCGTCCTGGTAGATCGGCGCGGCGCGGTAATCGCCCCAGCCATGTTCCGCCGCCACGGCCACGCACTTCTTCATCGCGTTGTGCGCCATTTCGTTGTGCGCGGGATCGTTGTGGCGGACGGAGGGGGCGAACACCATCTGGAAGGTGTGCGTGTGCCACATCAGTGGCGTGGTGAGCGCGTTGAAATAGGGCGGCAGCGCGGGAAATTCCTTCATCGCGTCGCCCAGCACGCGCTGCACCTCGAACACCGCCTCGCCCGTGCGCGGCAGGACGGGGAAGAAGCCGATGTGCCCATCGTCCCGCACGATCTTCCATTCCCCCAGGCTCGGCACGCCCAGCGAACGGCGGCGCTTGATGCTGGAGGCATAGGGCTGGCGCGCATGGTCCAGCTGCTCCTCGGTGGCGGGCAGCGGGAAATGCTCGCCCTCGATCGCCACCGCGCCGGGAATGGCGGAGAGGATGCGGTCCTTCGCGTAGTTCCAGTTTTCCAGCGTGGATTTTTCCGGGCCGAAGAACTGCAGTTCCACCTGCCAGTTGTGCAGGCCCGCGGCCTCGGCCGCAGCGTCCATTTCCGCATCGGACGGCCCGCCCGTCTTGGTGACGAGGGCGAGGTAATCCCGGTCCGCCATCTTCGCGCGCATGGGGCTGCCGTATTCCACCTCGCCGATCAGGGCGCTGTCGTTGAGGTAGTTCACATGCTCGACCAGCTTCACGAAATCGCGACGCTTCGGCACCGTGATCATCGCCGTGCGGTAGTATTCGGGCAACGGCAGCAGGCGGAAGCCCATCTTGGTCACTACGCCGAAGTTGCCCTGCGCGAACAGGCCATCGGGCGAAGGGCCGAAGCCATAGGGGTATTCCTGCCAGGTATCGGACCCCGGCATGGCGCCCATGCCTGTGCGCATCACCTCGCCATCGGGCAGGACCACTTCCATCCCGCAATGCGCGCCGAAGTGATCGCGGAAGTAGCCCATGGTGTAGCCGATGCCGCGATCGAGCGAGTTGCCCACCGGGCTGCCCCAACCCGGATCGGGGCAGTCGACCATCAGTTTCAGGCCGCGGTCCTGGATTTCGCGGTAGAGATCGAAGTAGGACACGCCCGGCTCCACCAGGCAGAAGGCGCGCGCCTCGTCCAGCGCCAGCACGCGGTTCATCCGCTTGAGGTCCAGCACGACGGAACCATGCACGTTGGGCGAAGGCCCGCCATAGCCGAAGTTCTTGCCGGTCGAGATGGGATAGAGCGGCACCCGGTGGCGGCGCGCCACGCGCACCACTTGGCTCACCTGCTCCACGCTCTCCGGCGCCACGGCGGCGCTGGCGTGGCGTTCCTGCGCGGTGTTCCACACCGGCGAAAAGCTGTCGCGGTAGGTGAACATGTCCTCGTCACCCGACCACACCCAGTCCGCGCCCACCACGGCGCGCAGCTCTTCAAGGAACACGGCAAAGGTGCCTGCGTCCATATCGGGCGGGAGGACGCTCATGCCAGCTTGCTCGGGTGGTGGGGGGCAATCACCCAGCTGACCGGGCTGACCCCGCGCGCATCCGCCTCGCCCAGCACCTGCTGGCTCACCACGCGGCGGCCGTGGTGGTTGGCGAGCACTTCCAGCACGAACAGAGCGTCAGAGCCCGTGATGCCGCCCAGCACGAAGCCCTTGCCGCGAAAGGCGGTATCGAGCTGGCCGGTCCACAGCCGGGTGACATCGCCGGCAAAGCGGGCGACGGGCGCGGCCATGTCCGCATCGGCCAGCAAGGGCGCGAAGCGATCGTCCAGCAGCATCAGGTCAATCGCCGGTGCGCCCGCGGCGGCGCGGGCCAGCGCGGGGGAGGCGGCGGCCACGGGCACGACACCGGCCCATTTCACCACGTCACGGCGGGTCATCTTCATTGTGCACCGCTCCTTTGCATCATCTCGTCCGCCAGCAGGGGCGCGTGGGCACCGCGCCGGGGCAACGGGGCGGTAAGGTAGGCGTTAAGCGCGGCGAGATCATCGTTGGAAATCTCCGTCGGGCGGAACGGCGGCATCCACGCCACGCCATTGCGCACGAACAGGCTGATGACGGGCGCGGTCAGGTCCGTGCGGTCCTCCAGCGCGGCGGGCAGGCGGCCCTCGTACTTGGCGGCCAGGCTCATCGTCCCGGCAAGGCGCGGGCTGGCGGCATGGCACGGCGCGCACCAGCGGGCGAACACATCGCGCCCGTGCGCAAGGTCAGGCGAAGTGGGGCCGGTGCGAGTGGCCTGCTGCGCCCCCGCGATGCCGCTGACGGCAAGGACGGCCACCGCCGCCAGCAAGGCCAGCCGCTTCATGCGCCCCTCCCTTCGCGGAACCGCTGCGGCCACACGCCGTATCGGCCGGCGGACAGGATGCCGTTCGGGTCCAGCGCATCCTTGATCTGTTCGTTCACGCGGCGCAGCATGTTGTCGTTGAAGCTGTAGGCGGCCATCACATCATCCTGGAAGGCGGGCGGGCAGCGGTATTCGCCCCATCCGTGGCTGGCGCAGGTGGCGATGATTTCGCGCACCGCAGCGCGCAGGTGCTGGTTGCGCGCAGGATCCTTGTACACCGGCACGGCGGCGAACAGCACAAAGCTGCGCGTCCAGCAGGTGACGGCGGGCGCGAACATGAACAGGTCGAGGCCCAGCCGCTCGCACTCCTGCCGCAGCACGCGGTTGGCGTCGATCACGCCCTTGCCGCTGCGCGGGATCACGGCGGAGAACCAGATGTGCCCGTCACTGGGGTTGAAATCGCCATAGCCACGGCTGCCCACCGCGAAGATATCCAGCGCCGGAATGCCGAAACGCGCCTTCTGCGCCCGTTCCAGCTCATCGGCGGACAGGGGCAGCTGGGTGAAGCTGGTTTCGTTGTATTTCACGCCGGGGAAGTGGGCAAAGCGCGACTGCACATACTCCCACTGCGCGCGGATGACCTTTTCCGGCCCATAGAAGGTGAAGCTGGCGCGCCATGCGGGCAGGCCGGTTTCCTGCACCAGGCGGTTCATTTCCGCAGGTTCGGGCACGATGGCCATGGCGATGGGGTTCTGCCGACCCAGCACGGGGGAGCCGATGCCCGGCATACCGTTGAACAGGTTGCCGTATTCCAGCTCGTTCAGCAGCTCGACCATCTCCTCCAGGTCTTCATAGCGGAACACGTCGATGCTGGTGGAGAGCATGGCTTCGGGCTGCGGGAACAGCCAGAAGCCCATCTTGGTGACCACGCCCAGGCTGGACTGGCGGAACAGGCCATCGAGGCACGGGCCAATGCCCATGCGGTACTGCTGCCACGTTTCCGCACCCGGCAGCGCGCCCATGCCGGTGCGCAGCACCTCGCCATTGGCCATCACCGCCTCGATCCCGCACTGCGCCTCGAAGTGGCCGCGATAGGGCGCGGCGGTATAGCCCCCGCCGCTGTCCAGCGCGTTGCCGATCATGCTGCCCCAGCCCGGATCGGGCACGTCGATCCACAGCTTTGAGCCGCTCTCGCGCAGGTGGCGGTACATGTCGAAGTAGGACACGCCCGGTTCCACCAGGCATGAACAGTTGGCCTCGCTCACCTCCAGCACGCGGTTCATGCGCTTCAGGTCCAGCACCACGCTGCCGCTGAGGACCGGGGCCGCGCCGCCATAGCCAAGGTTACGCCCGGTGGAGATGGGGTAGAGCGGGATGCCGCGTTCGTTCGCGGCGCGCACCACGGCCTGCACTTCTTCCACGCTGGCCGGGGCAACGGCGGCACTGGCCACCTTCTCTTCCGGCTCGCCCCACAGGACGGAATAGAAATCGCGGTAGGTGTTGAGGTCGGCCGGCTGGTCAAACACCCATTCGGCACCCACGACATCGCGCATCTGCGCCAGGCCATCGGCAAATGCCGCTGCCATTACTCCCGGCGGTGTGACCATCATTCTCCCCCTCGACCCCTGCGGTGATTCATACGAGTGTATAAATCACCTTTCACGGGCTTGGCAACCGTCACCCGGTCAGTGCCGCCAGCGCAAAGCGCACCAGGTATTCGATATCGTCCGCTCCCTTGCCCGATGCCAGGCGCGGCGCGCCATGGCTGCGCGGCGGCGGGCCCAGCACCGCCCCGGAAATGAAGCGCAGCCGGACGCGCAGTTCCTCGTCATCGAGGTGCGGCAGGTGCGGGGCCAGCAGGGACCGGAGCTGGTGGGCGAAACCCTCCATCTCGCGCAGCACCTGGGCGCGGATCTCCCCCTCCCCGTGTGCGCCGATTTCGTCCAGCACCACCAGCGCGCGCCCCCCGGCGGTGAAGGCGGACGGGCGCAGCATGGGCCCAAGCCAGGCCCGCAGCAAGGCCGGCAGGTCACCCTGTGCCTCGGCCACGCGGCGCCAATCGGCCAGGATCGGCTCCATGTTGCAGCGGCACAGTTCCTCCAGCAGCGCGGTAATGGAGCCGAAGTGATAGGTCACCAGCGTGCCGTTGACGCCCGCTTCCTCGCCCACCTTGCGGACGGAAACGCCGGTGATGCCGCGCGCCACCAGCAGGTGCTCTGCCGCGGCGAGCAGGCGGGTGCGTGTATCGGTATTGGCCTTTGTCACGCACCCGCCTGTAGATCAGCCGAAGTCGACCGGATAGGGTTTCAGTTCGCCGCTGGCATAGCGTTGTTCCAGCCCCGGCGTGCCGTTTTCCAGCACCATCAGCATGGATCGCTTGGGGGCAAAGCCCTGATGGCGAATGTCGGCCGGCATGGCGCACACATCCCCCGCCTTCATCACGATCCGCCCCTTGGGCGCGCCGGTGTTCTTGTCGGCGATCTTCCAGTGGATTTCGTCCGACAGCTGGATGAACCATTCGTTGCGGTCATTGCCGTGGATCACGGGGAGCATGTGCTCCTCGCTCGTCACGCAGCAGATATTGCCGCGGGTGACCGCGCTGATCGACGGGTTCCACGTCACGTCGCTGCGGGCGATGTGATCGAACAGGTTGATCGCGTGAAGCTGGCCTTCGAAGCCCGGCTCGCACTCGATGTCCGGGCTGTCGAATTCCAGATCGGCAAAGGCGCGGTTGACGGGGAAGCCGCTTTCGTCACTGCGCACCGGCTTGTCGCCCGGCAGGCCCAGCATCCGGTCTGCCGCGATGAAGGCTCGCAGCAGCGGGTCGGTCCGCTCCGCGCCCTTGGGGCCGATGGGCGTGCCGGTTTCCAGCGGCGCGTTGAGCGGATCGTAGCCCTGGCTGATCCAGTCCTGCGAGATGGTGGTGAAAGCCTCGCTCACCGCCTCTGCCGTAAAGGTTTCGAGGAAATCGATCCCGGCTTCCTTGCAGCCACGGTCGTAAGACCCGGCGAAAACGTCCACCGTGCCATAGTGGTTGGTGGTGCCGAACACATCGTCAAAGAAGATCCAGCCGTAAAAGAAGCCCCAGCCGATATCGCGCACCATGGCGCGCAGGAACCGGTCCACCTCGATGATGTGGCTGCCCTTGGGCCAGCTGACGTGGGCGAAATACTCGTCGCGCCGGAAGGTGAAGCTGCCGAGGCGGAAGGTGGTGTAGCCGGTGGCGTCATCCGTGCCGAGCCGTTCGACCTTTGCATCCAGTACCGTCATCGCTCAACCCTCCTTCAGCACGCAGATGTCGTTCCACCGCTTGACCGTTTCCGGCCCGTCCACCGTCTGGATGAGCGCGACGGACGGCGTGGCGGAGGAAAGCTGGTAGGCCGCGCCCCTGGGCAGCAGCACCTGGTGGCCCTTGCGCGCGCGCACCCGGCCCATGCGCGGGCCGTTGGGCTCCGCCCCCAGCCGCAGCGCGCCGCCTTCATGGCCGGGAACCTGGGGCTCCTCCAGCTTCACGAAGCGGAAGGTCACTTCCCCGTCCATCACGATGGCGAATTCGTCATGCGGGGCGGCGTACCACGGGCTGTCCCCTTCGGCGCGGACCACTTCGGCCACGTATTCCAGGTTCTGCACCACGGCCACCCGCTCATACGGCGCGGACTTGCCGGCCACTTCGAACACGTTGGAAAAAGCATATTTGCGCAGGTCATCGTCCAGCTCGATCACGCCCTTTTCATAGGACGCGAGCGAACCCGTGCGGGTCTTGTAAGCCATTCTTCCTCTCCTGCGGCCTGTCTTGCGTGGCCGCTTGGGAGAGGAGGCTATCATCGCGCGTTGAAACTGCAACAACCTTGACCCCATCCCCCGCGCCTTGCAGGTATGCCGCACAAGATGGAGAGGAACACCACAGTGCAGACGGACACCCGCTTTTACATCGATGGCGCTTTCACGGACCGGCCGGGCGCGCCGCTGCTGCCTGTGACCAACCCGGCAACGGAGGAAGTGTTCGGCCAGGTGGCGGCGGGGACTGCTGCTGATGTGGACCTGGCGGTGGCCGCCGCGCGCCGGGCCTTTGCCAGCTTCTCGCAGACCACGCCGGAAGAACGCCTTGCCCTGCTGGACCGCATCCGTGCGGGGCTGGAGGCGCGAGCTGAGGAGTTCGCCCAGGCCATCGTGGCTGAAATGGGCGCCCCCATCGGCTTTGCCCGTGCGGGCCAGGTCTACTTCGGCGTGGAGCACGTGCGGGTGGCGATCGAGGTGCTGAAGACCTTCCAGTTCCAGCACCTGCTGGAACCCAACCCCGGCGCTCCGATCACCATCAGGCGCGAACCGATCGGCGTGGTGGCCGCGATCACGCCGTGGAACTGGCCGCTGTACCAGATCACCGCCAAGGTCGCGCCCGCCCTTGCCGCAGGCTGCACCGTGGTGCTGAAGCCCAGCGAGCTGTCCCCCTTCTCCGCCATGCTGTTTGCCGAAGTGATGCACGAAGCCGGCTGCCCGGCGGGCGTGTTCAACCTCGTCAACGGCACGGGCGACGTGGTGGGCAATGCGATGAGCGGCCACCCGGACGTGGACATGGTGTCCTTCACCGGCTCCACCCGCGCGGGGGTGCTGGTGGCGCAAGGGGCGGCCGGCACCATCAAGCGCGTGGTGCAGGAACTTGGCGGCAAGAGCCCCAACGTCTTCCTGCCCGATGCCGATTTTGCCGGCGCCGTGCCCAAGGCGGTGATGGGAGCCATGCGCAACTGCGGCCAGTCCTGCGCCGCGCCGACCCGTATCCTTGTCCCCGCTGACCGGCTGGCCGAGGTGGAGGCGCTGGCGGCAGAGGCGGCCAACGCCATCGTGGTGGGCGATCCCACGGACGAGGCGAGCGTGCTCGGCCCGCTGGCCAACGGCCCCCAGTTCACCAAGGTGCAGAGCCTGATCGAAGCCGGCATTGCCGAAGGGGCCAAGCTGATCTGCGGCGGCCCGGGCCGCCCGGACGGGCTGACGAAGGGCTATTACGCAAGGCCGACGATCTTCTCCGCCGTGACGACAGACATGCGCGTGGCGCAGGAGGAAATCTTCGGCCCCGTGGTGGTGATCATGCCTTACACCGATCTCGACGATGCGGCGCGTATCGCCAACGATACGGTCTATGGCCTGTCCAGCCACGTGCAATCGACCAGCCAGGACAACGCCCGCGCCTTTGCCCACCGTATCCGCGCCGGGCAGGTGCACATCAACTTCCCCGCATGGTCCGGCTATGCCCCGTTTGGCGGCTATCGCCAGAGCGGCAACGGACGCGAATACGGCGTCTACGGGGTGGAGGAATACCTCGAAACCAAGGCCATGCTCGGCTACTGAGCGGCCTGCCTCACGCCGCCGGGATGGGTGTAACCGCCCGGCGGTAAAGGTGCCAGGTGGCGTGGGCCAGCACGGGCAGCACCACCAGCAGGCCCAGGAACGCCGGGACCATCGCGGCAAACAGCGCGGCGGCAATGAACGCGCCCCAGCCCAGCAGCACGCGCGTGTTGTCCCGCAAGGTCACCACGCTCACCGCCATGGCGGAAATGGTGTCCACGTCCCGGTCCACCAGCAGCGGCAGGCTGATGACGGTGACGGCAAACATGGCCAGCGCCAGCAGGCCGCCCACCACGCCGCCCACCACCAGCATCATCACCCCTGCCGTGGTGGAAAGGAAAGCCAGCGATTCCGTGGTCATCCCCGCCTGCGCCAGGAAGATGTAGAAGATGCCGTGCGCCAGGATCACCCAGAAGCAGAAGATCACGAACACCACCACGCCCACGCCCAGGATCTGTTCGTCCCCGCGCCCGCGCACCGCGCCCAGCACGCTGCGCCAGGTGACGGGCAGGCCTGCCTCCCGCCGCCGGCTGGCTTCATACATGCCCACGGCGCTGAACGGGGCCAGCAGCGGAAAGCCCGCTGCCGGGACGAGCCAGACGATGCTGCCCGCGCCCATAAGCGTGTAGGTGAGCAGCAGGCCGCCCGCCACGTAGAACGCGCCGAAGAACAGGCCATACTGAGGAAAGGCGCGGTAATCGGCCCAGCCCGCCTTCACGGCTGCGGCAAGATCGGCAAAGGACAGGTCCTTGGCCACCGTGGCTGGCAGGAATGTGCCGCGTGCGGCTGTGGTCATGACTCCCCTCCCCAGGAAAGTTGCCGGGGGAAGGTGCCGCAATCCCGGCGGGCGATCAAGCGGCGGCTGTGCGCGCCGCTTTCAGCAGGTCCGCCGCCTTTTCCGCGATCATCACTGATGGCGCATGGGTATTGCCGCGCACCACGCGCGGCATGACGGAGGCATCGGCCACCCGCAGCCCATCCACGCCCTGCACCCGCAACTGCGCATCCACCACGCTGCCCATGGCGCAGGTGCTGGTGGGATGGCCCGCGCTGATCAGCGAAGCGCGCAGCCAGGCATCGATGGCATCGTCGTCCTGCGCCTCCGGTCCCGGCGCCATCTCGAACGCGGTGACGGACCTGGCCGCCGCGGTATCGAAGAACCGGCGAATGAAGCGGAAACCGCGCCGCAACCGTTCCTTGTCCCCATCCGCGCTCATGAAGTTGAACTGCACTTCAGGCAGGGCCAGCGGATCGTTGCCGGCCAGCGTCACCTCGCCCCGGCTTTCCGGGTTGAGCAGGATGGCCCCGCAACTGAACATGTCGGTGGGTGCGGATCGCCAGCCGGGGAACCACACGCGCGCGTCATAACCGCTGTGGACCACCTGGAACTGGATGTCGGGCCGGTCCTGGTCATCGCCAGAACGAACGAAGCCCTGCACGGTCATCGGGCTCTGGCTCATCGGCCCGGTGCCGGTCAGTTGCCAGCGCACGGCGTTGAGCGCCACCTTGTCCAGCCGGATCTGGCGGTTGAAATCGATCGCCACCGATGCCTTGAACAGGGCCATGGCGATGGGGTGGTCCTGCAGGTTCTGCCCCACGCCGGCCAGATCGTGCAGCACGCCGATGCCGTGCTGGGCAAGGTGCGCGGCGGGGCCGATTCCGGAATGCATCAGCAGGGCCGGGCTATTGAGCGCCCCGGCGCTGAGGATCACCTCGCCCCGGCACTGCAATTGCCGCACCGGCCCCTCGGGAGCGATCTCGATGCCGCAGGCGCGGCGGCCATCGAACAAGACGCGGCGGACGGGCGCGTTGGAAATGATCTTGAGGTTGGGCCGGTTCTTCACCGGATCGATGAAGGCGCGCACGCTGCTGGCGCGGCGGCCCTGACGGATGGTGCAATCGGGCATTCCGAAGCCTTCGGGCTGCGGCACGGTGAAATCCGGGCATTGCCCGAGGCCCAGTTCCTTCGCCGCGCCGATCATCGCCGGATAGAGCGCCGGGTCCGGCTTCATCGGGGAAATCGCCATCTCCCCGTCGCCGCCGTGATACGGCCCTGCCCCGCGCCAGTTGCTTTCGGACCGGCGGAACAGCGGCAGCACGTCCTCGTACCCCCAGCCAGGCAGGCCCATGTCGCGCCATTCGTCATAATCGGCCGCCGCGCCGCGAATATACATCGTGCCGTTGATGGAGGAGCAGCCGCCCAGCACCCGCCCGCGCGGAATCGGCTGGCTGCGGCCATCAAGGTGCGGATCGGGCGCCGACATGTAGCCCCAGCCAAAGCGCGGATCGGCCGCCGCCTGCATCCAGGTGAGCGGCATGTCGATCAGCGGGTGGCGGCATTCCCCGCCCGCTTCCACCAGCGCCACGCGTGACCGGGGATCTTCGCTGAGGCGGTTGGCCAGCACGCACCCGGCGCTGCCAGCGCCCACCACGATGTAATCGAACTCGTCCAACCTTGCTCTCCCCGCTGCCACGCCTGCCATAAAGGCTGGTCCGCAGCGGGGAAAGGAGGGTGGTTCAGCGCTCGACTTAACGCATGGTCGGCATGGTGAATTCCGCGCCGGAGCGGATACCGGTGGGCCAGCGGCTGGTGACGGTCTTGAGCCGGGTGTAGAAGCGCACGCCTTCTTCCCCGTGCATGTGATGATCGCCGAACAGGCTGGCCTTCCACCCGCCGAAGCTGTGGAACGCCATCGGCACCGGGATCGGCACGTTGACCCCCACCATGCCCACCCGGATGCGGGTGCAGAACTCGCGCGCGGCATCGCCATCGCGGGTGAAGATGGCCGTGCCGTTGCCATATTCGTGATCGTTGATGAGGCTCACCGCATCATCGAAACTGGCGCTGCGCACCACGGAAAGGACGGGGCCGAAGATTTCCTCGCGGTAGATCGCCATGTCCGGCGTCACCCGGTCAAACAGCGTGCCGCCGAGGAAGTATCCGCCCTCGTAGCCCTGCAGTTCCAGCCCCCGGCCATCCACCACCAGTTCGGCCCCTTCGGCAACGCCTGCATCGATGAAACCGCGCACGTTGTCGCGGTGCTGGGCGGTGACGAGCGGGCCCATCTCGGCTTCGGGATCGGTCCCCGGCCCCACCTTCAACGCGCGCACGCGCGGGGCAAGGCGGGCGATCAGCGCATCCGCCGTCCCCTCACCCACCGGCACCGCGACGGAGACGGCCATGCACCGCTCCCCCGCAGAACCATAGGCCGCGCCCATCAGCGCGTCTGCCGCCTGGTCAAGATCGGCATCGGGCATCACCACCATGTGGTTCTTCGCCCCGCCCAGCGCCTGGCAGCGCTTGCCGGTGCGGGCGGCGGTTTCGTAGATATAACGGGCGATGGGGGTGGAGCCGACGAAGCTGATCGCCTGGATCGCGGGGTGATGCAGCAGCGCGTCGACCGCCGCCTTGTCGCCCTGCACGACACTGAACACGCCAGCGGGCAGGCCTGCCTCGGCCAGCCATTGCGCCAACAGCAGGCTGGCGCTTGGATCGCGTTCAGAGGGCTTGAGGATGAAGCAATTGCCGCAGGCCAGCGCCACCGGGAACATCCACATCGGCACCATCGCGGGGAAGTTGAACGGGGTAATCCCCGCCACCACGCCCAGCGGCTGGCGGACCGCGTGGCTATCCACCCCGCGCCCCACGTTCTCGCTCATCTCGCCCTTCAGCAGGTGCGGGGCGGCGGTGGCGAATTCGATCACCTCCAGCCCGCGCTGCACTTCGCCCTTCGCGTCGGACAGGACCTTGCCGTGCTCCGCCGTGATGGCGGCGGCGAGTTGGTCTGCCCGTTCCTCCACCAGCCGCAGGAAGCGGTTGAGGACGCGGGCGCGCTGTAGCGGCGGAGTGGCGGCCCAGCCGGGGAAGGCAGCCTGCGCGGCCTCTGCCGCCGCGCCGACGTCGGCAGTGCTTGCCAGCGCCACCGTGCCGCTCTGTTCCCCCGTGGCCGGGTTGAACACCGCCGCGCTGCGGCCGCTGCTGCCGGGCGCCTCCTTGCCGGCGATCCAGTGCCCGATCATTGCAGCACCGTCGCGGGATCGGTGAACGGCAGGTCCAGCGCCTCTGCCACCGGCTTGCAGGTGACCTTGCCGAACGCGATGTTGAGGCCGTTCCTGAGGTGAGGATCACGCTTCAGCGCCTCCTTCCAGCCAAGGCCGGCCAGCTTCAGCACGTGCGGGAGGGTGACGTTGCCCAGCGCATAGGTGCTGGTGCGCGCCACGCCGCCGGGCATGTTGGCCACGCAATAGTGGACGATACCATCCACCACGTAGGTCGGCTCGGCATGAGTGGTGGGGCGGCTGGTTTCAAAGCACCCACCCTGGTCAATCGCCACGTCCACCAGCACGGCGCCCGGCTTCATCGTCTTCAGCATCTCCCGGCTGACCAGCTTGGGCGCTTCGGCACCGGGGATCAGCACCGCGCCGATCACCAGGTCGGACTCGGCCACGCAGGCGGCGAGGTTGGCCCGGTTGGAAAAGCGGGTCTTGGCGCTGGCTTCGAAATGGATGCCCAGCTTTTCCAGCGTGGGCGCGTGCCGATCGAGGATGGTGACGTCCGCGCCCATCCCCACGGCCACCTGCGCCGCGTTGAAACCCACCACGCCGCCGCCGATGATGGCGACCTTGGCCGGCACTACGCCGGGCACCCCGCCCAGCAGCACGCCGCGCCCGCCGTGGCTCTTTTCCAGCGCGGTGGCACCCGCCTGGATGGCCATGCGCCCGGCCACCTGGCTCATCGGCTTGAGCAGGGGGAGCGAGCCATCGTCCGCCGTCACCGTCTCGTACGCAATGCACACCGCCCCGCTTTTGACGAGGTCGGCCGCCTGCTCTGGATCGGGGGCCAGGTGCAGATAGGTGAACAGGATCTGCCCTTCGCGAAGCATCGCGCGTTCGCCCGCCTGCGGCTCCTTTACCTTCACCACCAGGTCCGCACGCTGGAACACTTCGGCAGCAGTCGCCACCAGCGTCGCCCCGGCGGCGGCGTAGTTCTCGTCCGTCGCGCCGATGCCCAGGCCTGCACCGGCCTCCACCAGCACGGGGTGTCCGGCATCGACCAGTTCCCCGGCCGCTTCCGGCGTCAGCCCCACGCGGAATTCGTTGTTCTTGATTTCGCGAACAGTGCCCACGATCATGGCAGTTCTCCTTGCAGAGCTTGCGGTTTACAGGGCCTTGAGGATCGGCAGGGCCTGGTCCAGCGACCGGGCGATGATGTCCACCAGTTCGTCGATCTGCTCGTGCGTGATGATCAGCGGCGGGCACATGACAATGGTATCGCGGATGCCACGCACCATCAGGCCATTGGCGATGCACAGGTCGCGCACCACCGGCCCGGCGTTGCCCTCCTTGCCCAGCCAGCGCTTGTTGGTGCCCTTTTCGGCCACGATCTCCACCGCGCCCAGGAGGCCGATGGAGCGGACTTCGCCCACCAGTTCATGCCCTTCCAGCCGCTTCAGCGCGGCGGCAAGGTATGGCCCGGTATCGTCACGGGTGCGTTCCACCAGCCCTTCGCGTTCAAGAATGCCGATGTTGGCCAGCGCCACGGCGGCGGCCACAGGGTGCCCGGAATAGGTAAACCCGTGCACGAAATCGCCGCCGGTTTTCAGCACCTCGACGATGTCGCTGGAAACGGCGGTGGCGCTGATCGGCATGTAGCCGCTGGACAGGCCCTTGGCCATCGGCACAAGGTCCGGGGTGAAGCCCAGCGTCTGGTGACCAAACCATTCGCCGGTGCGGCCAAAGCCGCAGATCACCTCGTCCGCCACCAGCAGGATGCCGTACTTGCGGCAGATCTTCTCGACCTCCTGCCAGTAACCCGGCGGCGGGATGATCACCCCGCCCGCGCCCTGCACCGGCTCGCCGATGAAGGCGGCCACGTTTTCCGGCCCCACGGCCAGGATGCGCTCCTCGATCGCGGCGGCGCAATCCTTGCCGAACTGGACCGGATCGGTGCCGAAGCCTTCGCCGAACCAGTAGGGCTGGCGCACGTGTTCCACGCCGGGCACCGGCAGATCGCCCTGTTCGTGCATCGCCTTCATGCCGCCAAGGCTGACGCCTGCCACGGTGGAGCCGTGATAGGCATTCCACCGGCTGATGAAGACGGTGCGCTTCGGCTGCCCCTTCAGCTTCCAGTAGTGGCGCACCATGCGGAACACGGTGTCGTTCGCCTCGCTGCCGCTGGCGTTGAAGAACACGTGCTGCAACTTGCCGCCCAGGAGGCCGGCGATCTTTTGCGCCAGCAGCACGGTGGGCGGGGTCACCGTCTTGAAGAAGGTGTTGTAGAACGGCAGTTCGCGCATCTGCGCGGCGGCGGCTTCCACCAGTTCCTCGCGCCCATAGCCCACGTTGACGCACCACAGGCCCGCCATGCCATCAAGGATGCGGTTTCCGTCGCCATCGTGGATGTAACAGCCATCGGCATGGGTCACGATGCGGCTGCCGCCCATGTCCTCGATCAGCTTGTAATCCTGCTGCGCGGGCAGGTGGTGCGCCACGTCGAGGCGCTTGAGTTCGGCGATGTCGTAATTGCGGGTCATGGGTCTATTGGTCTTTCGCGAGGCAAACGTTGGAAGGGGCGGAATGGGTCCCCGCCCGTCAGGGAGAGAAACCGATCCGCGCCAGGAAGCGGTTGGTGCGCGTGACCGGCATCAGGCTTCCCCCCGCAGCATCCGGCCCAGCAGGCGGAAGAAGGCCTGGCTGTCCGGATTGTCATCGGTTCCCCATTCCGGGTGCCATTGCACGGCCACCACGGGTGCATCGCCGATGCGGGTGGAATAGGCCTCCACCAGCCCATCAGGCGCGGTGGCTTCCACCGCCAGCCCGTCTGCCAGCCGGTCTATGCCCTGGAAATGGACCGAATTGACCGTGAGTTCGCTCTTGCCAAAGGCGGACTGCAGCAGGCCGCCTTTGGCCAGGGAAACGGGATGCAAGTGATCGAACATGGCGTTGAATGGCACATCGTCCGGCGCATGGTGGCGCAGCAGGCCATCATTGGCGGAAACATCGCGCCGCAGGGTGCCGCCCAGCGCCACGTTGATTTCCTGGAAGCCCCGGCAGATGCCGAACACTGGGCGGCCGCGCGCGGTCATCAGGTCCACCAGCGCAAGGGCGATCTCGTCGCGGCCCGGATCGAACGGCCCTTCCCCGCCCTCGTCCGCATAACGGCGGGCCTCCACGTTAGACGGGCTGCCGGTCAGCAGGATTCCGTCAAGGCGCGGGGCGACCTCCGCCGCGCTCATCAGGTCAGGCAGGCTGGGCACAATCAGCGCGGCGACGTCGGCATAGCGCATCGTTGGGCGGATATACCGCTCGATCACCGCCTGCGCAGGCTCGATCCCCACGGTGCGCTGGCAGGCAATGATGCCCAGAACAGGCCGGGGCACGGGGCGCGTTTCGCTCATAGGCTCAGTGCTTGATCATCACGTGTCTGGTGACCATGTAGTGTTCGAGGCTGTAGATCGACAGGTCCGATCCATAGCCCGAGCTTTTGACACCCCCGTGCGGCATTTCCGTGGCGTTGACGGAATGGGTGTTGATCCAGGTCACCCCGTACTGCAACTTGGCGGCGAATTGCGCGGCCTTGCCCACGTCGCGCGTCCACACGCTGCTGGCGAGGCCGTATTCGCAGTCGTTCGCGTAAGTCAGCGCCTGGGCATCGTCGGCAAAGCGGGTGACGGAAACCACCGGGCCGAACACCTCCTTCTGCACGATCTCGTCACTATGCTGCGCCCCCGCGATCAGCGTGGGGGCATAGAAGAAGCCATTGCCTTCGGGCACATGGCCGCCGGTGACAACTTCAGCCTGCGTATCGGCGGCGGCGCGGGCAACGAAGCCATCGACCCGGTCGCGCTGGCGCTGGGTGATCAGCGGGCCGAGCTGGGTGCCGGGTGCGGCCGGGTCCCCCATCGGGATTGCTTCCACCGCGGCTTGCAAATCGGCCACCAGCCGGTCGTAAACCTCGGCGTGGGCATATACGCGGCAGGCGGCGGTGCAATCCTGGCCGGCATTGTAGTATCCGCCTTCCGCAATTGCTTCCACGGCGGCGGGAATCTCGGCATCGGCCAGCACGATGACCGGGGCCTTGCCGCCCAGTTCAAAGTGCGTGCGCTTGATGGTGGGGGCCACCGCCTCCAGGATCTTGCGGCCCGTGGCGACATCGCCGGTGAGCGAGACCATCCGCACGCGCGGGTGGGAAACAAGCTGCGCGCCCACCGTGGCACCGGGGCCGGTGACGACGTTGACCACGCCTGCGGGAAGGAATTCGGCGCAGACTTCGGCCAGTTTCAGCGCGGTGAGCGGGGTATGTTCGCTGGGCTTCAGCACCACGGTATTGCCCGCCGCGATCACGGGGGCGATCTTCCAGCTGGCCATCATCAGCGGGTAATTCCACGGGGCAATGCCCACGCACACGCCCAGCGGATCGCGCCGCAGCATGGAGGTGTGGCCCTTGCGATATTCCCCCGCCGGCACGCCCGGCGCGGTGCGGGCCGCGCCAGCATAGAAGCGGAACACATCCACCGTGTTGCCCACGTCCACGGCGCGCGCGGTGCCCAAGGGCTTGCCGCAATTGACCATTTCCAGCTGGGCGAAATCATCGGCCAGCGCCTCGATCCGGTCAGCGATCTTCAGCATCAGGCGGCTGCGTTCGCCCGGCGTCATTTCGCTCCAGACTGCAAAGGCTTCTTCCGCCGCCGCCACCGCTGCATTTACTTGTGCGCGGCTGGCGCTGTTGAGCGCGGCGATCTGCCCGCCGGTGGCGGGGTTGAACACCAGTTCGGGTGCATCCTCGCCATTGCGGAAATGCCCGGCGATGAACTGGCTGTTGGTCGAAAACATGATTCATCCGCTCCGGCTGTTACCTCGCCAGACTAGGCCTGCGGCAAAAGGCGGGGAAACAGGAAATGGAAAGCGAGAGCTATCGGCCTGGCCGATGGCTGCTAGTTCAGGAGCACCACCGGGCTATCCGCGCGCCAGTGCATCGAAACCCGGTCACCCCAGGTGAAATCCTCCTGGTCGCGGCGCGAGAGGTTGGGGCGCGACACGCGCAGCAGCGCGCCCGAATCCAGCTTGATATCGAACAGGGTGATATCGCCCAGGTAGCTCATCCCCTTGATGTGCCCGCGCGCGAAATTGTGGCCTTCGGGCGCATCTTCCGCCGCGCCGCGGATCGCCTTTCCGTCTCCCGGCACGTGGAGGTAGATCTTCTCCGGCCGCAGGGCCACCCACACGTCCGCCCCGTGCGGGCCGGTGACGCCGTGGTTGAGGTAGACCTTGCCAAGGCCGGGGCAATCCACCGCCGCCCGGCCCGGCTCGTCCAGCGTCAGCTTGCCTTCGAACAGGTTCACCGAACCCACGAAATCGGCCACGAAGCGGTTGGCGGGGAATTCGTACAGGTCGGATGGCGTGGCGAGCTGGGCCACGTCACCTTTGTTCATCACCGCGATGCGCCCGGCCATGGACAGCGCCTCGTCCTGGTCATGCGTCACGGTGATGAAGGTTATGCCCACCTCCTCCTGCAGGTCCGCCAGTTCGAACTGCATCTGCGCGCGCAGCTTGGCGTCCAGCGCGGACAGCGGCTCGTCCAGCAGCAGTACCTTGGGCCGCATCACCAGGCTGCGGGCCAGCGCCACGCGCTGCCGCTGGCCGCCGGAAAGCTGGTTGGGCATGCGGGTGCCGAACCCGTCCAGCTTGACCAGCTCCAGCGCCTCCTTCACCCGCGCCTCGCGCTCGGCACCCCTGATGCCGGCGATCTTCAGGCCATAGCCCACGTTGTCCGCCACGCTCATGTGCGGGAACACGGCATAGGACTGGAACACCATGTTCACCGGCCGCTTGTTGGGCGGCACGCGGGCCATGTCCTGCCCGTCGATCAGGATCTGCCCCTCGGTCGGCAGCTCGAACCCGGCGATCATGCGCAGCAGCGTGGTCTTGCCGCAGCCGGAGGGACCCAGCAGTACGAAGAATTCCCCCGGCATGATGTTGAGGCTGACATTGTCCACCGCTGTCACCTGCCCGAACCGCTTGGAGACGTTCCTGATTTCGATGATCGGCTTCTTGTCGTCCATGGCGGATCAATGACCTTGCGCGGAAATGCCCATGCGGCTTTGCAGCTTGAGCGCGATGGTGGTGAGGATGACGGTGATGGCGATGACCATGGCGGAAGCCGCATTCACTTCCGGCGTCACCGAGAAGCGGACCATCGAATAGATCTTCACCGGGAAGGTGATGGTGTTGGGTCCGCTGGTGAAGAAGGTGATGACGAAATCATCGAGGCTGAGCGTGAAGGCCAGCAGCGCGCCCGCGATCAGCCCCGGTTTCATGTGCGGCAGCAGCACGTCGCGGAAGGATTGCCACTCGCTCGCTCCCAGGTCCTTGGCGGCCTCCTCCTCCTCGCGGTTGAAGCTGGCGAGGCGGCTGCGCACCACCATCGTGACGAAGGGGAAGCAGAAAGTGATGTGGGCAATGGTGATGGCCCCAAGGTTGAACGGCCAGGCAAGGTCCGTCGGGAAGCCGATCCTGGCGAAGAACACCAGCATGGCCACGCCAAAGCAGATTTCCGGCACCACGATGGGCAGCGCCATCACCCCTTCCGCCGCCGATTTCATGGGAAAGCGGAAGCGCCACAGCCACACCGCCGCCATGGCCCCCAGTACCACGCTGGCGACCGTGGCCAGGGTGGCGATGGTCAGCGAATTGAGCAGCGCCTCCATCAGCGAGGCGTTGTTCAGCGCCTTGTCGTAATAGTCGAGCGTGAACCCGCGCCACACGATGTTGCGGCGGCTGTCGTTGAAGCTGAAGGCCACCAGCGTCAGCAGCGGGGCGTAAAGGAAGAACAGCACCGCCCCCACCCATGCCCGCATCCACAGGCGGCGGGTGTATTCCAGCGGGGCGACCGGCGTGCGGCGGGTGAACAGGCCCATCATTGCCGTGCCTCCGCCTGCCGGCTCTTCATGGCCTGGAAGGCAATGGCGATGAAAGTGGCATACATCAGGATGAAGCTGAGCGCCGCGCCGAACGGCCAGTCATTCGCGCGCTTGAACTGGCGTTCGATCACGTTGGCGATCATCTGGCTGTCCGGCCCGCCCAGCAGGTCCGGCGTCAGGTAGGCCCCCAGTGCTGGCACGAAGGTGATGATGATCCCGCTGACGATGCCCGGCGCGGCCAGCGGGGCAACGATCGACAGCAAGGTGCGCAGGTGCCCCGCCCCCAGGTCAAGGCTCGCCTCGATCAGCGACTTGTCCAGCCGGTCCAGCGCGGCATAGAGCGGCAGGACCATGAAGGGCAGGTGGACATAGACGAGGCCGAACACCACCGCGAAATTGTTGTAGAGCAGCTCCATCGGCTCGTAAGCGCCGGGGGCGGGCAGGCCCACCAGCGGCATCAGGCCGCCAAGGTTGTCATGCAGCCAGCCGATGGTCTGGTTGGCATAGCCTTCGCGCCGCAGAACGGCGATCAGGGCATAGGTGCGGATCAGGAGGTTGGTCCAGAACGGCAGCATGATGGCCAGCAACAGCCACGGCTTCCACCTGTCGGTCGCGAACACGATGGCCAGCGCCACCGGGAACCCCACCAGCAGGCAGATGACCGTGGTGGCCGCCGCCACCATGATCGATTTGCCGAAGATGCCCAGGTACAGCGGATCGAGCGCGCGGGCATAGTTGGCGAAAGTGCCCGAAATCTCGATCTCGGTCAGGCTGGTGTTGGTGCCGAAGCTGTACAGCCAGACCACCCCCAGCGGGATGACGAAGAATGCCGCCAGCCAGAACGCCGGGGCCGTCGCCACCGCGGCGAACAGGCCCCTGGCGGATTTCCAGTTTTCCATCGCGCCCCCGCCCCTGAGCGTCAGGCCGCGCGGATGCGGGTGAAGGCTTCCTCGTACAACGGCTGCAATTCCTGATTGTAACTGGCGTATTCACACGTTGCCAGCACGTCCGCCGGCGGGAAGATCACCGGGTTGGTGCTGTAATCGGCCGGCATCAGCGCCTTTGCGGCCGCGTTGGGCGTGGGGAACAGGATCGTTTCGGTGATCTTCTTGCCCACTTCGGCATCCAGCAGGTTGTTGATGAAGGCATGGGCGTTGAGCGGATGCGGCGCGCCCTTGGGGATGCACAGATTATCCGAGTTGAGCTGGCTGCCTTCCTTGGGGATGACGAAATCGATATCGTCGTCCTCGGTCATGATCTGGGCGATATCGCCGTTGTATTCCATCACCACGTCCACTTCACCGGAAAGCAGCAGGTCCTGCCCGTTGTCCTCGTGGAACGTCTTGATGTTGGGTTTCTGGCGGATCATCATCGCTTCCACTTCGGCAATGATGGCCGGGGTGATCGCGTTGACCGAATGGCCCAGGTACTTGGCACCCAGCCGGATCACGTCCCCCGCTTCGGACAGCAGCGCGATGCGGCCCGCATATTCGGGGGAATCGAACAGCACCTTCCAGCTATCCGGGCGCGCGGAAACCTTGGACTTGCGATAGCCGATGCCCAGCGCCAGCCAAGTATAGGGCATGGAATACTTGCGGCCCGGATCATAGGCGACATCGGTGAAGGCCGGGTCCACGTTGGCCAGGTTGGGGATCTTGGAATGGTCCAGTTCCTCCAGCAGATCGGACCGGACCATGCGCTCCACGAAATCGTTGCTGGGCACGATCACATCGTAGCCGGGATTGCCCGCGCGCAGCTTGGCGAACAGTTCGTCATTGGTGGCGAACAGGCTCATGTTCACCGAGATGCCGCTGCTTTCCTCGAAATCGGCCAGGGTGGTTTCACCGATGTAGGTGTCCCAGTTGTAGAAGTTGAGGGTCGCCTCCTCCCCCGTACTGGCGGTGCCGCCGCCGCCCTTGCTGCATCCGGCAAGACCGCCGAAGCTGATGCCGATGGCGGCAACCCCCAGCCCTTGCAGGAGCGAGCGGCGGCCAATGCCAGTGCCGATCAGGTTGCGGAAACGGTTATCGGAAGTGTTCATCGCGACAGACCCCCATGTTGCTGCCCCGCCGGATTGTGGAACCGTCCCGGCGCTTGGACCAGTACGTGCGGACGATACCGCAGACTCGCCTTGCTGCAAGTGCACATTGCGTGGCGAGAATGCGCTCTTTCCGCCTGCTCGCCAGTAGATTATGCAAAACGAGAGCTATCGGAAACACAGATATGACGATGAACATCACCCTGCGGCAGATCCGCTACTTCATCGCCGTGGCCGAGGCGCGCAGCGTCTCCGGCGGATCGAGCGCGGTGGGCATTTCGCAAAGCGCGGTGACCGATGCCATCCGCACGCTGGAGCTGGAAACCAACTGCACCCTGTTTCACCGCCATGCCAAGGGGGTGACACTGACGCGCGAGGGCAGCCAGTTCCTGCGCAATGCCCGCTCCATCGTGGATGCGGTGGCCAACCTGTCGAGCGGCGTCGGCCAGGGGGAAGACCAGACCGAAGGCCGCATCCGCGTGGGCGCAACGCCGATGGTGACCGGCTATTTCTTCGCCGATCTGCTGAGCCATTTCCGCCGCCTCTACCCGCGGATCGAAGTGAGCCTGGTGGAGGACAAGCGTGGCTATATCGAGCACATGCTGGTGGGCGGGGAGCTGGACCTGGCGCTGCTCAACGTCTCCAACCTCGAACAGCGCAGCGCCATCGATTACGAGGTGCTGCTGCGCAGCGAATGCCGCGCGTGGCTGGCCCCGTCGCACCCGCTGGCCAATGTGGATGGCCTCTCGCTGGCCCAGCTGGAGAACGATCCGGTCATCACCCTTTCGCTGGACGAGCTGGAAGGTCTGGTGGAGGGCATCTGGTCCAAGTTCGACCATCCGCCGCGCGTGGCCTTCCGCACCAGTTCGGTGGAAGGGGTGCGCAGCCTGGTGGGCACCGGCGCGGGAATCACGCTGATGCCCGACCTCGTCTATCGCCCATGGAGCCTGGAAGGCGACCGCATCCTGGCCAAGCGCACGCGCGAAAGCCTGCCCACGGTGGACATCGGCATCGGCTGGCGGCGCCTGTCCCGCCAGAGCGAGGCGGTAAAGCTGTTCCTGGAAACGGCGCAGAACCTGCGGCGGTGATGAAAGGGCTTGGGTTATCTCTCCACGCGTCATCCTGACCTTGTTTCAGGATCGATTTCTCCGCCAGGCGCTGAGCCTGCCGGAGCAAAGCCAAGCGCCCCACTTACGCCAACACGGCACGAACCACGCAAAGCCGCCCGATGGATCCTGAAACAAGGTCAGGATGACGGGAAAACCAAACCTCAAGCGCTCCTGAGGTACCAGGCGTAATCCAGCTCGGTCACCTGGCCCATGAACTTGGCCATCTCCACCCGCTTCACGATAGCGTAATTCCTGACGAACCGCTCACCCAGGTAGGCGTTCAACTCAGGCGATGCCTCGAACGCGTCGATCGCGGCAGCCCAGTTGTTGGGCAGCTTGGTCGCCGCTTCCGGGCTTTCGTAACCGTTGCCGACCACTGCCGGGCCGGGATCGATCCGGTTCCTGATGCCGTGGAGCATTGAGGCAAGCACCGTGGCCATGGCCAGCGTGGGGTGCGCGTCCGCCCCGCACACGCGGTGTTCCACGTGGCGCGATGCCGGCGGGCCTGCGGGAATGCGCAAGCTGACCGTGCGGTTGTTCACCCCCCATGTGGGGGCCACCGGGGCATAGGAATTGGCCTTGAACCGGCGGTAGCTGTTCGCATTGGGGGCAAACACGGCCATGCTGTCTGCCAGCAGCGCCTTCATCCCGCCGATGGCGTGGCGCAGCAGCTCGGTGCCTTCCGGATCCTCGCTGGCAAAGGCGTTGCGGCCTTCGGCATCGTTCATGGAAATGTGCAGGTGCATCCCGTTGCCCGCAGACTCGGCAAAAGGCTTGGCCATGAAGGTCGCCTCGAACCCGTGGGTCATGGCAATGCCCTTGACCAGCCGCTTGTACATCACCGCATCGTCGGTGGCGCGCAGCACGTCGGCCTTGTGACGCAAGGTCAGCTCGAACTGGCCGGGGGCGAATTCGGAAATGGCCGATTCCAGCGGCAGGCCCTGCACGTCGCATGCGGCGTAAAGGTCATCGAAGAACGGCTTGAACTCCTGCATTTCGCGCAGGCCGTAGACCTGGATGTCCTCCCCCCGGTATCCGGTCACCTGCCCGGCCGCCGGGCGCGGGTGGCCTTGCGAAATGTCCACCAGGTAGAACTCCAGTTCGACCGCCGCCACCGGGGTCAGCCCCTCGTCCGCGAACATGTCGACCACCCGGCCCAGCACATGGCGCGGGTCAAGGTCGTTGGGGGTGCCGTCCAGTTCGTAGAAGCTGGTCAGGAACTGCGCTGCCCGCTCCCCCAGCCAGGGTGCGCGCACCAGCGTGCCGGGCACCGGGCGAACATAACGGTCGGCATCGCCGTCCTCCCACACCAGCCCCGTCTCCTCGGTATCGGCACCGGTAATGTCCACCACCAGCACGGAACCGGGCAGGAAGCGCCCGCTTTCGTATACCGCGATCACCTCGTGCTGGCGCAGACGCTTGCCGCGCGGCACGCCGGACAGGTTGGTGAAGATGATGTCGATCGCATCGATATCCGGGTTGGCAGCGAAGAAATCGCGCGCCTCCCGCGCATCGGCAATGCGGTTGGAGGCGAAAGGCGGCTTGGTCATCGTTGTGTTCCGTTCAAAACCGTTAGGCACTCGTCGAGGGCGTTTGCGAGCCGGTCAACCTGCGCCCTGGTGGTGGCGGGGCTGACCAGCGTCATATTGTGGAACGGGGCGATAAGCACCCCGCGATTGATCAGGAACAGGTGCAGCGCCTGTTCCAGCGGCCCCTGCATCGCCGCGCGCGCCTCGGTCCCGTTGCGCGGGGCCTTGCCGGTGCAGATGAATTCCCCGCGCGAACCGATGTGGGTGACATGCCAATTGAGGCCATGCGATGCGATCACCTGCCGCAGGCTGTCCGCAAGGTCCGCGGCCAGCGCCAGCATGTGATCGTAAGCCGGGCGCGTCATCACCTGCGTCAAACAGGCGCGCATGGCGGCGAGAGCCAGCGCGTTGGCGGAAAGGGTAGTGCCGATGCCCGAATGGCCGCTTTCGCCCTCCGCCCGCACCCGTTCCATCCGTGCGGCGACTTCGGCGGTAAAGCCATAGACCGCGCACGGCAGGCCGCCGGCCACGGGCTTGCCCAGCACGAACAGGTCCGGCATGGGGCCGTAAGTGCCGGTATGGCCGCCATAGCCGCTGGAAATCGTGTGCGTTTCATCGAACACCAGCAAGGTGCCGTGGCGGGTGCACAGGTCCCGCATGGCTTCAAGGTAGCCCGGATCGGGCAGCACCATGCCCACGTTGGTGAGCGCCGGTTCGGTCAGCACGCAGGCGACATCGCCCCCGGCCAGCGCAGCCTCCAGCGCGGGCAGATCGTTGAACTCCACTACCACGGTATGCTGGCGCACGTCGTAAACCTGACCCACCAGGCTGCGGCGCAGTTCCGGCATGCCCTCGCGAAGATCGACGAACACATCGTCCACCGCGCCGTGGTAGCAGCCGTTGAACACCAGCACCTTGTCTCGCCCGGTAATCCCCCGGCACCAGCGGATCACCGCGCGGTTGGCCTCGCTCGCGCTGGAGGTGACCTGCCAGAACGGCAGGCCGAAGCGCGCCGCCAGTTCCTCCCCCACGGCCACGGCATCTTCGGTGGGGAGCATGAAGGTCATGCCGCGCCCCGCCTGCCGGGCCAGCGCCTCTGCCACCGGGGCGGGCGAATGGCCGAACATGGAGCCGGTGTCCCCCAGGCAGAAATCATCGTAGCGGTGCCCGTCCACGTCCCACAGCTCCGCCCCTTGCGCGTGGGAGACGAACAGCGGGAACGGCGTGCCCCAGTCCAGCATCCAGTGGAACGGCACGCCCCGGTGCCAATGGCGCGCGGCCTCCTTCGCCAATTCTGCCGAGCGCGGATTGGCGGCGGCAAAGCGGGCCTTTTCGGCAGCCAGCATGGCAGCGATGGCAGCACCGGTAATCATAGGCGGTCCCTGAGGGCAAACCAGGCCATGCCCAGCACGTAGAGCGGATGGCGCAGCAGCGGCCCGCCAGGGAACGGCTTGCCCGGCAGGCTGGCGAGCAGATCGAACCGATCCGCCCGGCCCTGCAAGGCCTCCGCCATCAGCGCGCCCGCCAGCGTCGTCAGCAGCACGCCGTGGCCGGACCAGCCGTGAGCGTGGAACACATTGCCCCGCCGCCCCAGCCGGGGGAGGCGGTTGCGGCTGACGCCGACGAGGCCGCCCCAGGCATAATCGATCCCCACGCCGGCAAGCTGCGGAAACACCCGTTCCAGGTATGGCCGCACGAAACCGGCCACGTCCTGGGGCGGGCGCGGGGTATAGCGTTCCCCGCCGCCGAAGATCAGCCGGTTGTCGGCGCTGAGGCGATAGTAGTTGAGCACGAAGCGGCTGTCTGCCACCGCCGCCCCGCCGGGGATCAACGCGCGCGCCTGCTCCGTCGGCAGCGGGACCGTGGCGACGTTGTAATTGGCTACCGGCATGGTCATCCGGCCCTGCCTTGCATCCAGCTCGCCCATCTCGGTATCGGTCGCCAGCACCCCGTGGCGCGCGGTGACTGTGCCGGTGGCGGTGCGCACCGCCACGGCCGATCCATCGGCCACGGACAGCGCCGCGCTGTCCTCATAAATCCGCACTCCGGCATCCAGCGCGGCCTGCGCCAGCCCCAGCGCATAGTTGAGCGGGTGCAAGTGGCCGCCCGCCGCATCGTAAAACCCGCCGTGGTAACCGGGGCTGGCGACATGCTCGCCCACCTCCGTCCGCTCGACGATGCGGGCGCTGGCATAGCCCAGCAGCCGGTGCAGCACGTCCAGTTCGCGCTTCATGCCATCGAGGTGGGAGGGTTTTGGCGCCGCCAGGAAATGCCCGGTGCGCAGGTCGCAGGCGATGGCGTGGCGGGCGATCCGGCCACGCACCATGTCTCCCGCGCTGTTGGCCAGCAGCAGCAGCGCCCGCGCCCGCTCCTCGCCAAACGCCGCCACCAGGTCGCCTGCGCCACAGCGCAGACCGGGGATCATCTGCCCGCCACTGCGGCCCGAAGCGCCCCAGCCGATCCGCCGCGCTTCCAGCAGGACCACGGACAAGCCCGCTTCCGCCGCATGGAGCGCGGTGGCAAGGCCGGTGAAACCGCCGCCCACCACCACCAGGTCGGCTTGCGCGTCACTCTCCAGCCGGGGCTGGCGTTCGAACGGGTTGGCGCTCGCCGCGTAATATGACGGCGGGTATGGGCCCACGGGTTACACCTTCAGCAAGAGGTGCTCGCGCTCCCACGAGCTGATCACCGTCTGGTAGGCGTAAAGTTCGGTATCCTTGATGGCGTAAAACACCTCGAAGAAGTCGGACCCCAGGTATTCGCGCACAGCCTTGCAGTGGCTGAAGCGGTCCAGCGCCCCTTCCAGGCTGCGCGGCAGGGTGCGCGCGCGGTTGTAGGCATTGCCGGTGATCGCCTTGGGCGGCACCATCCGTTCCACCATGCCGATGTAACCGCAGATGAGGGAAGCGGCGATGGCGAGGTAAGGGTTGGAATCCGCGCCCGGCAGGCGGTTTTCGATCCGGCGGTTCCTCGAATCCGAAATCGGGATGCGCAGGCCGCAACTGCGGTTGTCGCTGCCCCACTGCACGTTGATCGGCGCATCGGTATCCGGCCGCATCCGGCGGAAGGAGTTGACGTTGGGGGCAAAAAGCGGGCTGACCTGCGGCAGCAGGCGGACAAGGCCGGCGATGTAGCTGCGGAACAGCGCGCTATCCCGGCCATTGGCGGTGGAAAAGACGTTCCGCCCCGTTTCCATGTCGAGGATCGACTGGTGGATATGCATCGCGCTGCCGGGCTGGTCGCTCATCGGCTTGGCCATGAAGGTGGCATAAACGCCGTGTTCAAGCGCCACCTGCCTTACAATGCGCTTGAACAGCATGGCCTCGTCCGCCAGCGCCAGCGGATCGCCGTGGACGAAGTTCACTTCCAGCTGCGCCGCGCCGCTTTCATGGATCATCGTATCGATGTTCAGCCCGGCCTTCTCGCACCAGTCGTACACCTGTTCGATGATGTCCTCGAACTCGCCCAGCGCCTCCAGGCCATAGGGCTGGCTGCCCGTCTCCGCGCGGCCGGAGCGGCCCGATGGCGGCACCAGCGGGAAATCGGCATCGAGGTTCTTGGAGACGAGGTAGAACTCCAGTTCCGGGGCGATGACCGGCTTCCAGCCCTTTCGGGCATACAGGTCCAGCACCTTCTTCAATACGTGGCGCGGGGCGATCTCCACCGGCTTGCCGGCGGAATCGAAGGCATCGGCAATCACGTAGGCGGTGGGCGTCTTGAAGCCCGGCGCCTCACGCAGGGTGGCGGCATCGGGCACCAGCACCACGTCCGGATCGATGGTGGGGACGATGTTGTCGATGTCTTCCGGGTATTCCCCCGTGACCGTCACCGTGAACACGCTGCCGGGGATGCGCAGCGTCTTGTCGGTCATGCTTTTCAGGAACTTGTTCGCGGGCAGCACCTTGCCGCGCTGGATCCCGTTCATGTCCGGGATGATGCATTCCACTTCGGCAATGCCGCGTTCCTTGATCCAGGTTGCGATGTCATTGGCCATGGGATCGATCATCCGTGCAGGTGAAGGGCGGGCGGGCCGCACCAGGCGGCCCGGCCCGCACCTCAGAATGCCTTCTTCAGCGAGATAACAGCCGTGGGATCGCCCAGCGACGTGAACGAATGGGCGGTATCGACATATTCGGCACTGGCGGTGAAACCGCTGCCGAGATCCGCGCTGATGCCGATCAGCCAGTCCTTCTTGTTGTCACCGAACGCCCCATCCTCGATCCCGAAGCTGCCGTGCAGCGACAGCGGGCTATCGCCCAGGGGCATTTCCCCGGCGATGTAGACATAGGTATTGTCCGTGTCGCCCAGCGCGCCCTGGCTGGGCGCATAGGCTACGCCAAGGCTGACATCCGCCGGCCCCACCGTTGTGCCGATGGACCCGGTCAGCTCCACGTAATCGAAGCTGCCGTTGCCGGGGTAGAGATAATAGATCGCGCCGACATCCAGCGTGGCCCCGCCAAGGTCCAGCGCATAACCGGCGTAGAGGTCCACTTCCAGATCATCGGCCCCATCGCCAAGATCGACGTTGGACAGCCAAGATCCCGCATAGAAGCCGGATTCGTGCGAGACGGAAAGTTCCGCGGTGACTTCCGGGTCCTTGCCGGACAGCGAAACCCCGCGGAAGCGGTAGTCGCTCAGCACCCCCAGTTCGGCATCGACTTCCCAGGCCCCGGTCTCCTCGTCCTGCGCCTGGGCGGCGGCAGGGACCAGCAACATGGCCGGCACCGCGCAAAAGGCCGCGCGGGCCAGGAACCTTACCGTCTTCTTCGTGGCTGCAATCGTCGTCATCATTTGCCCCCTGCACATTCCGTCGCTGCGTCCATCGCCCCGGCCCCCCGTGGCGGACATTTGCCGCGCCATCTTGCAAGCCAATCTGTTGGTTGGCCAATGGTATTTACGCGAAGCAAGGCCATCTGTTTTTCCGATGAAAGGCCCCTGCGCGAACAGTCTGGCACCCGGTCCCGCCGCTGGCTAGGTTGGCAACACTTCAGCCTTTGCCAAAGGCTCCAGCCGCCGGGGAACCGCCGCCGTGACCGAACCCAACGATCTTGCCGCCTTCTGGATGCCGTTTACCGACAACCGCTATTTCAAGGCGAACCCGCGCATGATGGCGAGCGCCGAAGGCATGCATTACACCGATACGGCGGGCAACAAGGTGCTGGATGGCACGGGCGGACTCTGGTGCGTCAACGCCGGGCACGGCCGGCGCGAGATCGTGGAGGGGATCCGCAAGGCGGCGGGCGAGATGGACTTTGCCCCCACCTTCCAGCTGGGCCACCCGCTGGCCTTCCAGGCCGCATCGCGCCTCGCCCTGCTGATGCCGGAAGGGCTGGACCGGATCTTCTTCACCAATTCGGGTTCCGAAAGCGTGGACACCGCGCTGAAGATTGCGCTGGCCTACCAGAAGGCGCGCGGGCAGGCCGGGCGCACCCGGCTGATCGGGCGGGAACGCGGCTATCACGGGGTGGGCTTCGGCGGCATTTCCGTGGGCGGCATCGTGGGCAACCGCCGCCAGTTCGGCACCCTGCTGACGGGGGTGGACCACATGCGCCACACGCACGACCTGGCCCGCAATGCCTGGAGCCGGGGCCTGCCCCCGCACGGCGAAGAGCTGGCGGATGACCTAGAGCGGCTGGTTAACCTGCACGGCGCGGAAACCATCGCCGCCGTGATCGTGGAGCCGGTGGCCGGTTCCACCGGGGTGCTGATCCCGCCGCAGGGCTATCTCCAGCGGCTGCGCGCCTTGTGCGACAAGCACGATATCCTGCTGATCTTCGACGAGGTGATCACCGCCTTCGGCCGGGTGGGCCGCGCCACGGCGGCGGAGCGGTTCGGCGTGACGCCCGACATCATCACCATGGCCAAGGGCCTGACGAATGCCGCCGTGCCGATGGGCGCGGTGGCGGTGCGGCGGGAACTGCACGATACCATCGTGGACAATGCCGCGCCGGGAATCGAGCTGTTCCACGGCTACACCTATTCCGGCCACCCGCTGGCCTCCGCCGCGGCCATTGCCACGCTGGATCTCTACGTGGCGGAAGGCCTGTTCGACCGGGCCATCGCGCTGGAGGACTACTGGGCGGACGCGATCCATTCGCTGAAAGGCACGGCCCACGTGATCGATTGCCGCAACACCGGGCTGATTGGCGGGATCGAACTGGAGCCGCGCTCCGGCGCGCCAACCATGCGCGCGATGGAGGTGTTCCGCCGCGCCTTCGATGAAGGGCTGCTGATCCGCGTGACGGGCGACATCATCGCCCTGTCCCCGCCGCTGATCGTGGAAAAGGCGCATATTGACGAGATCGTCGGGCGCCTCGCCACCATCATCGCCAGCGTGGATTGACCGGTCAGCGCGCGTCCATCCGGCGGCCCAGCCACACCAGCAGACGGATGACGGGCGGCACGAACACCACCGACAGCACCACCTTGGCCAGCGCCTGCCCCATCATCAGCTCCGCAATCGGACGCACGCCGTAAAAGGCGATGGTGATGAAGATCAGCGTATCGACCACCTGGCTCAGCATGGAAGCCAGCGCCCCGCGCACCACCACCAGCCGGTCGCCCGCCAGGCTCGCCAAGCGGGAAAAGATGTAGACGTTGAGCGTCATGGACACGCCATAGGCGATGATTCCCGCGATCATCAGCCGCCAGCTCTGCCCCAGGATGATCGGGAAGGCTTCCTTGGCCGGTTCGTACATCCCTTCGTCGGTGGGCAGTTGCAGCACCACGAAGGTGAGCAGGATAGCCGTAACCAGCGGCACGAAGCCGTAACGCACCAACTGGTCGGCAATCGTGCGCCCGTAAAGCTGGGCCACCGTGCTGGAGATCGACACCAGCAGCAGGAAGGGGAAGATGCCCGCTTCCACCGCCAGCGGCCCCAGCGCCACCTGCTTTGCCCCCAGCACGCCGGCGATGCAGGTCATCCCGCCATAGAGCAGCGAGAAGAGGAACAATGCGCGCGGCAGGCCCGCTGCGGAACCGTCACTGGCGGAAGGGGCGGAGGTCTGATTCATGGCGCAGAGCTATCGCCAAGGCCGCCGCTTGAAAAGTGCCCGGCAGGGAAAAGTGGTTACAAACGAAAAAGACCGTTGACCGGCCCCCGCGCCGCCGCAATGAAACGCTCTTTCGCGAGAGGGGACCAGAGCGACCGTGCACCCGCAGCTTATCAGCCTGATCGGCATTGTCGTCATCCTGGCCGTGGCCGTGCTGCTGTCCAGCGCCCGCCGGCACATCCGCCCGCGCGTGGTGATCGCCGCCTTCCTGCTCCAGGCGGGCCTCGCGCTCCTCATCATGCGCACCAGCGTGGGCCGCGCGGCAATCCAGGCGATGGCGGACGGCGTGGCGGCGCTGCTGTCCTATGCCGATGCGGGCACGGCCTTCCTGCTTGGCGCCCCGGCAGACAACCCGCTGGCCAATACCTTTGCCGTGGGCGCATTGCCGGTCATCATCTTCTTCGCAGCGCTGGTTTCCATCCTTTACCATCTCGGCGTGATGCAGCGCATAGTTCGCTGGCTCGGCGGCGCGATTGGCTGGATCACCGGGATTGACCGGGTGGAAGCGCTGGGCGCGGCGGCCAACATTTTCGTTGGCCAGTCGGAAAGCCCGCTGGTGGTGCGCCCTTACCTTGCCGGGCTGGCGCCATCCGGCCTGTTCACCCTGATGACCGTGGGCATGGCGGGTGTGGCGGGGACGATCCTTGCCGCCTATGCCGGGCTGCTGGGCAACGAATACCTGCCCTACCTGCTCGCCGCTTCGTTCATGTCGGCCCCCGGCGGCATCCTGATGGCCAAGATCATGATGCCGGATGAACAGAAGCCGGTGCACCTGGAAACCTCCGACGTGGAACTGCCCCACGCCCGCATAAGCGCCGAGGGCCCCGCCGCGCTAACCGAGGCGGGCGCCAAGCCGCACGAGGTGCTGGTGGCCGAAACCTTCGATGACGGGGACCGCCCCGCCAACCTGATCGAGGCTGCCGCGCAGGGCGCGCAGACCGGCCTCAAGCTGGCGGTTTCGGTGGGCGCGATGGTGCTGGCATTCGTCGCACTGGTGGCCCTCGCCAATGGCCTGCTGGGCTGGCTCTGCGGCCTGTTCGGCTTCCAGGACATCACCTTCCAGGGCCTGCTGGGCTACCTGCTCGCTCCGGTCATGCTGCTGCTGGGCATTCCGTGGCAGGAAGCGCAGGTTGCCGGCGGCCTGTTCGGCACCAAGGTAGTGCTCAACGAATTTGTCGCCTTCATCGACCTGCAGGCCCTGCCGCCCGAAGCCCTCAGCGATCGCAGCCGGACCATTGCCATCTTCAGCCTGTGCGGTTTTGCCAACTTCAGCTCCATCGCCATCCAGATGGCCGTCACTGGCGGACTGGCCCCCAGCCAGCGCCCGCACATCGCGCGCCTTGGCCTGAAGGCACTGATGGCCGGTACGCTTGCCAACCTGATGAGCGCGGCGCTGGCGGGCCTGATGACGGCAGCCTGACGCAACCGATTCTGGGTTCGGCATCGGTGTCAGAAAGGCCGGATTCACCGCCTCCGCAGGCGCTGATCGGCACAATTGAAACCAGTTGATTAAGTCTCTTTACGCGTGTTGCATTGCGGCAACATTCGCTAATCATTGAAAATATTGCATTTTTCATTTCGTTTGTAACGAAACCGCATGGCCAGGCGCCCGCAAGTGACCAATTCCGCCCAGAGTCACGGAATTGTCACCGAGGCTGCCTAGCGCCCGGCCCCGTCGCCAATTATCCGACGCGTCACCAGACGGGAGCCAAGCCATGAAATTCAAGTATTACCTGGCAGCCAGCCTTGCCAGCCTCGCCACCACGATGGCCATCGCGCCGCAGGCAGCGGCACAGCAGATCACCACCGGGATCGAAGGCCGGGTGAATGACGACCTCGGCAATGCCATTCCGGGCGCGACCGTGACGGTGACGGACACCCGCACCGGCGCCATCCGCAGCGTGACCACCACCCAGGGCGGCTCCTTCTCCTTCAACAACCTCGTCACCGGCGGCCCCTACACCGTGGCCGTGACGGCCGACGGGTTCGAAGGCCAGACGATCAGCGACATCACCACCTCGCTGCAGGGCAACACCAGCCTTGCCTTCAGCCTGATGCCGGGCGGCGGCACCATCGTGGTTTCGGCCGCGCGCGTGCAGCTGGCCGAAATGGCCGTTGGCCCGGGCGTCAGCTTCGCCCAGGAAGTGCTTGAAGCCGCTCCCAGCTTCAACCGCGACGTGCGCGACATCATCCGCATCGATCCGCGCGTGAGCCTTGACCGTGACGATGGCGGTTCGGGGCAGGATCGCATTTCCTGCCTTGGCGGCAATGACCGCGGCAACGCCTTCACCGTGGACGGCATCAGCCAGGGCGACATTTACGGCCTGAACGATACCGGCTTCTCCAGCCGCAGCTCCACCCCGCTGCCCTATGACGCGATCCGCGAAACGCAGGTCCAGTTCGCCCCGTTCGATGTCGACTATTCCAGCTTCACCGGCTGCGCCATCAACGTGGTCACCAAGTCGGGCAGCAACGACGTGCACGGCTCGGCCTTCTATGAATTCTCCAACAGCGGCCTGCGCGGCAACGTGGTGGATGGCCGCCCGGTGGCCCCGATCCGGCCCGATCGCCGCTGGGGCGCCACCCTTGGCCTGCCGGTGATCCAGGACAAGCTGTTCCTGTTCGGCGCCTACGAGCACCAGGAAGCCGGCCAGTCGCAGGATGATGGCCCGGCGGGTGCCGGCTATGCCAATGAACTGGCCGGCGTGCCGGTGGCCGCCTTCAACGAGATCTCCTCGGTCATCAATAGCGTCTACGGCATCGACACCGGCCCGCTGGTGACCAACCGCCCGTTCTCCAACGACCGCTATTTCCTGCGTGCGGACTGGCAGATCAACGAAGACCACCGCTTCGAAGCCACCTTCCAGCGGCTGGAAGAAGCCTCGGTCCGCTCGGATGACTTCTTCACCAGCGCAAACTCCCCGCAGGTGGTGGGCGAGAACACCTTCTACCTCAGCGGCACCAACTCGAACTACTATTCGGGCCGCCTCTATTCGCAGTGGACCGACGCCTTCTCCACCGAACTGCGTTACTCGCGCTCGGAAGTAACCGACGTGCAGGATCCGATCGGCGGCGGCGAAGCCCAGTCGGGCAGCCCGATCTACCGCATCATCGTGGGCATCGATAATGCCACCGGGCCCGATGGCGCGGTGATGGCTGGCCCGGGCACCTCGCGTTCGGCCAATGACCTGCAGACCGAAGTGGACGTGCTGCGCGCGGTCGCCAACTTCGAAGCCGGCGACCATACGCTGAAGCTGGGCGGCGAATACAACCAGGCGGACCTGTTCAACCTGTTCGTGCAGAACGCCACCGGCACGCTGGTCTTCCGCAACGTCAGTGACCTGCGCGAGGGCCTGCTCTCGCCGGGCCTGGGCAACAACCAGACCAGCACCACCCCGGCCAACATCATCTCCGGCCAGACCGAAGGCGCGTTCATCAACCGCACCTTCAACGGTGATATCACCGAAGCCGCCGCCGCCTTCCGCCGCGAGATCTTCTCCGCCTTTGTGCAGGACGAATGGCGCATGACGGACCGGCTGACCACGGTCGTGGGCCTGCGGGTGGACAGCTACTTCGGCGGCAACCCGCAGCGCAACGTCAACTTCGAACGCCGCTACGGCTTTGCCAACACCACCGGCTTCGATGCGCTGGGCACGCTGTTCATGCCGCGCTTTGGCGCAACCTATGAACTGGACGATTTCGCCGTCTTCGCCCGCCCGACCCTGACCGGCGGCGTGGGCGTGTTCTCCGGCGGCGATCCGCTGGTGTGGTTCGGCAACGCCTTCCAGAACGATGGCGTTTCGTTTGCCCAGGGCCTGACCCAGGGCGGCACCTGCCCGACCAGCGGCCAGATCGACGTGGTGGTCAACGGCCAGTTCACCGGCATCCCGTCCTGTGCCCTCGCCAATGCGGAGAACACCGCCAGCCGTGGCCTCGGCTTCACGCAGGCGATCGATCCGGACATCCGCCAACAGTCCGTGCTGCGCGCCAACATCGGCTACAGCGCGGAACTGAACCTGACGGACGGCGGCTTCTTCAGCGGCTGGAACCTCAACCTCGATTACATCTACAGCCGTTACCGCAACCCCTACACGGTGGTGGACCTGTCGCAGGTGCCCAACCCAACGCGCGGCCTCAATGGCTTCGCGATCGACGGCCGGCCGATCTACGTCACCATCGATCCGACCAACACGGGCTGCACGGCCACTTTCACCGGTGCCAACCCCACGCCCACCTTCAGCAACGTCACCGCGGCCTGCATCACCACCTCGCGCGAGGATGAGCTGATGCTGACCAACGCCGGCGCCTACAACTCGCAGAACGCCTCGTTCATCCTCTCCAAGAGCTTCGATGGCGGCCTGTTCACCGAAGGCGGTTCCGGCTTCTTCAGCTTCGGCTATGCCTTGTCGGGCGGGCGCGACCGGCGCAACATGTACAGCTCGACCGCTGGTTCGAACTACGACATCACCGCCGCGTCGGACCGGCAGAACCCGGCCGCCAGCCGTGGTTTCTACTCCAGCCGCCACAACATCACGCTGTCGACCTCGCTGGCCGAGACGTTCTTCTCGGATTACGAAACCCGCATGGGCTTCACGTTCGTTGCCCGTTCGGGCCGCCCCTACAGCCTGACCTTCACCGGCGGCTCGGTGTTCAACGACAACGCCTCGGGTACGGATAACGCGCTGGTCTACCTGCCCAGCAGCATCACCGATCCGAACCTCTCGCCCTCCTCCAACATGGCGGAAGTGCAGAAGCTGGTCGATTTCGCCAATGGCCTGAAGTGCGCGCGGGACTACCTGGGCCGGACGATCGAGCGCAACACCTGCTCGAACGACTGGTACTTCGATCTCGATCTCAGCCTGTCGCAGGAAATCCCGGGTCCGGGCCGCCTGTTTGGCGTGGAAGACCGCCTGAAGCTGTTTGCCAGCTTCGACAACTTCCTCAACTTCCTGGACAGCGACTGGAACGTGCAGCACCGCCGCGATTTCGGCGGCCGCCAGGATATTGCCACCACCACCGGTGTCGATGCCCAGGGCCGCTACATCATCACCAGCGCGGCGGGCCTCAACTCGTTCGACAGCGACAACGGGGTGAACGTCTCCTCGTCGGTCTGGCGCGTGAAGGTTGGCGTCAGCTACGACTTCTGAGGCTTGTTGACCGGATGACAGGAAAGGCCGCGGCACTGGTGAAGCGCCGCGGCCTTTTCTATGTATCGCACCACAAAGGATGATGCCCGTGCCCCCCATTCGCACCGCCGCCCTGATCGGAACCACCCTGTGCGCCGGCCTGCTGGCCGCCTGCGGCACCACCCCGCCCATTGCGATCGCGCCGCAAGCTCCGGTGGAATTGCAGGTGCTGGCGATCAACGATTTCCACGGCAACCTGGAAACCCCGTCCTCCACGGTCACCTATCGGCAGGGCGAGGAACTGGTGCGCGAACAGCTGGGCGGCGCGGCCCGCCTTGGCGCCACGCTGGCCGCCCTGCGCCAGGGCAATGGCAACACCGTGACCGTGGCGGCGGGAGACCTGATTGGCGGATCGCCGTTCGTCTCGGCCAACTTCCTCGATGAACCGGCCATCGCGGCGCTGGGCATGGCCGGGCTGGACGTGGCCTCGGTCGGCAACCATGAATTCGACCGTGGCACTCAGGAACTGCGCCGCATCCAGCACGGCGGCTGCGAACAGTACACGCTGCGCACCCCGTGCGCGCTGGAGCCGTTCGCGGGGGCCGCTTTCACCTACCTTGCCGGCAACGTGGTGGACGGTGCCGGGCAGACGCTGTTTCCCGGCACCTCGATCCGGCAAGTGGGCCCGGCCAAGGTCGGCTTCATCGGCCTGACGCTGAAGGACACGGCCACGCTGGTTTCGCCCTCGGGCACGGTGGGCTTCTCCTTCCTTGACGAGGCGGACACCGCCAACCGGCTTGCACGGGACTTGCGTACGCAGGGCGCGGACGTGGTGGTGCTGCTGATCCACGAAGGCGGCCGCACCGACCCGACGCAGAACCTTTCCGGCTGCCCCAATCTCAACGGGGCGATCGTGCCGATTGTCGAGCGGCTTGACCCGGCGATCAGCCTGGTCGTCTCCGGCCACACGCACATGTCCTATGTCTGCCGTCTGGAAGCCGCCGGCGCGCCGCCGCGCCTTTTGACCAGTGCCGGCCGGTTCGGCAGCTTCGTCAGCGACATCCGCCTCACGTGGGACCCGGCCACCCGCCGGGTGACCGACCTTGCCGCCGTGAACGTGCCGGTGAATGATGCGGCCGGGGCGCAGGCAGACCTCGCGGCGCTGGTGCAACGGTATGCCGCCGCCGCCGCGCCTGTTGCCGCGCGCGCCGTGGGCCGGGTCAGCCCTTTCCCCTCTGCTGAAGAAGCCTGCGCGGACAGCCCGGATGCCAACTTGGTGGCCGATGCCCAGCTGGCCGCCGCCCGCGCCGCGATGGGCGCGGAAGTGGACGTGGCCTTCATCAACACCAGCGGCGTGCGCGCCGGCCTGTCCGGCGCTGCGGCGGACGGGGTGCTGACCTATGGCGAGATCTTCGCCATCCAGCCTTTCGGCAACAGCCTGGTGATCCTGGAGATGTCCGGGACCGAGCTGCTCCAGGTGCTGGAAGAGCAGTTCTGCGGCGATGGTCCGGCCCGGCCGTGCTTCACCATGCTCGCCCCTTCGGCCAACTTCACTTATGCCTACGACCGGTCGCGCCCGCACGGGGAGCGGCTGGTGGAAGTGCTGCTGGATGGCCGACCGATCGACCCGGCGGCCACCTACCAGGCAGTGTTCAACAACTTCCTCGCCAGCGGAGGGGACGGGTTTGCCAGCCTGGGCCAGCGCCGCAGCGTGGGCGAGGCGGGGACCGATCTCGATGCGCTGGAGGCCTGGATCGCACCCGGCGCCACCATCCCCGCCTGCGGCCGCCTGCGCGACCTGACACCGGGCTGACGGGGCGTGGCGGCAGGAGAGACGGCGGGACAACTTGCCGCTATTTCCTGCCCTGCCCCGCCCGCGGGTTCCACATTTTCACAACGCGACAGGATGAACCGATGAACGACGAAGTCGATTACGAGATCAAGGGACAGGAGCTGCAATTCGTCGAGATCGAACTTGATCCGGGCGAAAGCGCCGTGGCCGAAGCGGGCGCGATGGTGTGGAAGGACGCCAGCGTGGAAATGACCACCGTGTTCGGTGACGGCAGCGATCAGGGCGGCGGCTTCATGGGCAAGCTGCTGGGCGCGGGCAAGCGGCTGGTGACGGGGGAGAGCCTGTTCACCACCGTGTTCACCCACACCGGCCAGGGCAAGGCCCGCGTGGCCTTTTCCGCCCCGGTGCCGGGCGCGATCCTGCCGATCAGGCTGGCCGATTTCGGCGGCACGCTGATCTGCCAGAAGGATGCCTTCCTGGCCGCGGCCAAGGGTGTTTCCATCGGCATCCATTTCCAGCGCCGGGTGATGACCGGGCTGTTCGGCGGCGAAGGCTTCATCATGCAGAAGCTGGAAGGAGATGGCATGGTCTTCGTGCAGATGGGCGGCACGGTGATCCAGCGTGACCTTGCCCCGGGCGAGGAACTGCACATCGATACCGGCTGCCTGGCCGCGATGACGCCTTCGGTCAGCTTTGACCTAGTCACCGCCGGCGGGGTGAAGAGCATGGTGTTTGGCGGCGAAGGCGTGTTCTTTGCCCGCCTGCGCGGCCCGGGCCACGTGTGGATCCAGTCCCTGCCCTTCGCGCGCCTTGCCGGGCGGATGCTGGCCGCAGCCGGCGCCACCGGCGGGGCCAACCGTGGGGAAGGCAGCGCGCTGGGCGCGTTTGGCGACCTGATCAGCGGCAACTGATGCTCTTGCCTGCCGGGACGCTGACGCGCGGTCCGGCAGGTATCGTTACAGGTCCGGCAGCGCCTGCTCGGCGTGGCCCCACCCTGCTAGGTCGGGACTTCCCGCCCGATCGATCAGCTGCTCCAGGTCACTGATGGAAAACGGGTGGGCGCTGGCCATGTCCTGCAGTTCCCCCCAGGCGACCGGCACGGCCACCGGCGCACCGGGACGGGCGCGCGCGCTGTAGGGCACCACGGCGGTGGACCCGCGCTGGTTGCGAAGCCAGTCAATGAAGATCTTTCCCTTGCGCTTGGCCTTGCTCATCGTGGCGACGAACCGCTCCGGCTCGGCCGTGGCCAGCGCCTCGGCAAAGCGGCGGGCGAAATCCTTGTGCGCCTCCCAGCTGTGGCCACGGGTGAGAGGCACCACCACGTGCACCCCCTTGCCGCCTGACAGCATGGCAAAGCTGGCAAGGCCGATGTCCGCCAGACGGTCATGGATATCCCTCGCCGCCTTCTTCACTGCGGCGAAATCCATGCCTTCATCCGGGTCCAGGTCGAAGATCATCCGGTCGGGCTCTTCCACCGCGTCGCTGCGCGCGGCCCAGCCGTGGAATTCGATCGTGCCCATCTGCACGCAGGCGACAAGGCCCGCGGCATCGGTGACGAAGAGGTAATCCTCCACCCCGCCGTCCTTCTCGGCAATCGGCACATGGTGGACGTGGGGGCCGAACGATCCGCTGTCGTGCTTCTGGAAAAAGCATTTCCTGGCCCGGCCTTGCGGGCAGCGCACCAGGCTGATCGGCCGATATGCCGCAAAGGGCAGCATCAGTGGGGCGATGGCGGCATAGTAATCGGCCAGTTCGCCCTTGGTCTGCCCGCTTTCGGGGAAGATCACCCGGTCCCGGCTGGTCACCTTTACCGCCTGTTCAGCTGTTTTCGCGAAGTCGCGCTTGGCATTGTAGGCGGCCAGCGGGTCCTTGCGGGTCATCGGTCTGGCTCCTCGCGGCCTGCGGGAAAGTAGCGCTTTTCCAGCAGGCCCACCAGCGTCAGCATAACCAGCGAGATGACCGATCCTATCGTCACCAGCGGCCATTGCCCGGCCCCGCAGGCAAGGCCTATCACCGCCGTCAACCACAGGTGTGCCGCCGTGGTCAGGTTCTTGATCCGCCCCTTGCTGAACACGATCAGCCCCGCCCCCACGATGCCGATGAAGGATCCGGTTGCCTCGAACATGCGTAACGCATCAAGGCGCGCCCCCGCCCCGCCGAGCTGATGATAGAGCGCCAGCATCGACACTGCCAGTGCGGCCGAGGAGAAACAGACGAGGCCGTGGGTGCGCAGGCCCGCCGGATGGCCGCGCAACTCCCGGTCCAGCCCCAGCAGCAGGCCAATCAGTGCCGCCCCGCCAAGGCGCGTCAGCACGTCCCAATCCATCCAGTGCAGCAGGACGGGATTGTTCAGCTGCATCAGGCGCGCTTCCTTGCCTGCCGCAGCGCCTCGCGCAGGACGATGTCGGCTTCTTCCGCCAGGTCATCAGCCGGGATCACGCAATAGGGTTTCTCGTAATAGTGGGGGTCGATCTCGTCGGCACCGACGAACTGGACCAGCTCCAGCGTCTTGCGGCTCTCGAGCCTCACTGCCTCGATCTCATCGTCCTCCAGCAGCACGAAATTGCCTTTCGACAGCTCGTACCCTTTCACGATGTCGTCGCGGTCGATCGGGCCGATGCCGTGCACCACCTTGTCGTAATTCACCTGCTTGCCGCTGGGCGCGTGAATCTGGCGGAAGCGGATGGCCGCGCCTCTCCTTTCGGCGGAATGAATTTCAACCGGGATGGAGACGAGCGCCAGCCGGATCTGCCCTTGCCAATATGCCCGTGCCGCCATGGTGCCCTCCTTGTGCCGTTACACAGCGTTCCAGCGCGCGATTGGTTTCCTCACGCGCGGGAATTTCCATCGCAATTTGCCACCTTGCCGCCACCTGGCCGATGCCAGGCGCGGGTCGTCGCGCAATCCGGCGAAACGGGGAACCGGCCGTCGTTTTCAACGGTTGGGATTGTCTCACCGGCTGATTGCGGAGACGGAAATGGGATTGCTGCGTTTGGAAGGCATGCAGGATGGCTGGGACAAGCCCCACCCTGATGCCGGGCGGGGCGCAGCGGCCAGCCTGCCCGTGCCTTTGGACGTGGCGGTCATCGGCACCTATGTGCCGCGCCAGTGCGGCATCGCCACCTTCACCTCCGACCTGGTGACGCAGCTTGCCATCCACCACCGGGAAATCGCCACCACGGTCTATGCCCTTGATGCAGCGGCAGACGGCCTCGCCTATGACGGCGCGGTCCGCCGGGTGGAATGCGGGGACCGCAATGCCTATGCCGCAGCCGCGCGCGCCATCAACGAAAGCGGGGCCGATGCCGTGTGGCTGCAGCACGAATTCGGCATTTTCGGCGGCCCGGACGGGGAAATGGTGTGCGACCTGGTGGACCAGATCGCCGCGCCACTGATCGTCACCTTCCACACCGTGCTGCGCAATCCGGGCGAGAACCAGCGGCGCATCGTCGAGCACCTGATCGCCCGGGCATCGCGGATCATGGTCATGTCACACCATGGCCGGGATCTGCTGATCGATGCCTACCGCGCCCAGCCGGAACTGGTGGCGGTGATCCCCCATGGTGCGCCGGACCGTCCTTTCGGGCGGGAGCCGGAGTTCAAGGAACGGCTGGGCCATGCCGGACGGCAGGTGCTGATGACGTTCGGCCTGCTTGGCCAGGGCAAGGGGCTGGAGCACGTGATCGAGGCCCTGCCCGCCATCGTCTCGCGCCATCCGGATACCGTTTACCGCATCGTCGGCGCCACTCACCCCGCCCTGCGCGCCCGTGATGGCGAGGCTTACCGCGAGGGGCTGGAAGCCCTGGCGCGGCGGCTGGGCGTTGCCGGCAACATCGAATGGGACAACCGCTTCCTCGAGGTGGAGGAACTGCTGGACCAGCTGGAAGCCTGCGACGTTTACGTGACCCCCTACCTCAACATGCAGCAGGCGACATCGGGCACGCTCAGCTACGCGGTGGCGCTGGGCAAGGCGGTGGTGTCCACGCCCTATCTCCATGCGGCAGAACTGCTGGACGATGGCGTGGGGGTGCTGGTCGAACCCCGTTCCAGCCATGCGATTGCCGATGCCGTCACTGCCCTGCTGGATGATCCGGCGCGACTGTGGGCGATGAAGCGCCGCGCCTACCGGGCGGGCCGCGCCACCATCTGGCCCCGCTTTGCCGCATCCTGCGCGGCGCTGCTGCGGGAAACGGCCGTGCACCCGGACGGGCGGCACTTTGCCCCCGGCGTTGCTCCCGGCCTCGCGGGCTTTTTCGCCATGTGCGACGGCACCGGCATGTACCAGCATGCCATCGGCGTGGTGCCCAACAGGCAGCACGGCTATTGCCTGGATGACAACGCCCGCGCACTGATCCTGATGAACCGCGCGGGCAATCTTGATCCAGTGCGGCGGATGGCATGGTCGGGCACATTTGCCAGCTTCGTCCAGCACGCCTGGAACCCCGATGCCGGGGCCTTCCGCAACTTCATGCGCTTTGACCGGACATGGTGCGAGGAGGAAGGGTCCGACGATGCCAACGGCCGCGCCATCTGGGCCCTGGGCGACACGGCGGAACTGTCCCCCTTCCCCGACATGCGCGCGTGGGCAGTGCGTGCCTTTGACGAAACCTTGTGCTGCCTTGCCGAAACCACCTCCCCGCGCGCGCTGGCTTTCGGCATGCTGGGAGCCTGTGCGATCCTGCGGCAAGATGCCGGGCACGGAGGAGCGGCGCGTTTCGCCGCGCGCGGGGCAGAGCTGCTGCAACACCTGCTGCAGGAATCGCGCCGTCCCGGCTGGGCCTGGTTTGAAACCCTGCTGGCCTATGACAACCCGCGCCTGCCGCAGGCGCTGATCGAAGCGGGCGCGGCGCTGGGCCGGGCCGACTGGGAGGAAACCGGCCGCGCCACGCTGGCGTGGATCTGCGCGCGCCAGACATCCGCCAAGGGGCATTTCCGCGCCGTGGGTTCGGAAACGTTCGGGCGCCATCACGACCAGTTGCCCTTCGACCAGCAACCGCTGGAAGCGCAGGCGGCAATCGAGGCGTGCCTGGCGGCCTGCGGCAGCCAGCCGGACCAACGCTGGCCCAACCAGCGCTGGCTGGATCACGCAAGGGCGGCCTTCGAATGGTTCCTGGGCCGGAATGATCGCGGGGTCGCGCTGGGAGACATGGCCAGCGGGCGCTGCCGCGATGGCATCACGCCGCGCGGGGCAAACGGGAATTGCGGCGCGGAATCCATCCTGGCCTTCCAGCTGGGCTATTACGCCTTCGCCCGGATGGCCGCGCGCAATCCGCATGCCAACAAGACGGGAGAAGAGTTTGCACAACCGCACCGACAGCCCGGCAGGACCACTGTTCATTCATGACGTCCGCCTCCATGCCGATCCCGCCCGCGTAGTCCTGCGGCCGTTCCACCTCGGCTGGCAGTCGGCTGCCGCGCCCAGCGAGCGGGCGCAGCGGCTGGTGGATGACATCTGCTGCCTGACCGAGCGGGAAGTGGAAGCAGAGTACGACCGCGTGGTTCGCGACTTTGCCGATCGCCACTGGCAGACCGAACTGGTGTTCCAGACCCGCTTCCGCGAGGTGGAACACAACCTCGGCCTGGAATCGCGCAAGTTTTCCGTCACGCGGCAACGGCTGATCGGAGCCTACTTCTGCCACGAATACACCTATGCGGCGGCGGCGCTGATGAACCCGTCGATCGTCCCGCACCCGGACCAGAGCGGCATGGGGCAGGACCAGTTCCGCTTCATCATGTCATTGCGGGCCGTGGGCGAAGGGCACATCAGTTCGATCGCCTTCCGCGAGGGGATCGTCAGCGGGGACGGCACCTTCCAGCTTTGGCCGCAGAGCCATTTCGCCACTGCGGCGGACGCGGCGGAAGAGAGCCTGACCGACGCCGATGCCGGCGTTACCGTGCACCGCAACCCGGAATCCACCCTGTCCAACACGGTGATCTTCCCGATTACCGAACAGCAGCGCGGCGGGCTGGAAGACCTGCGGCTGGTCCGCTTCGAACATGACGACGGCACATGTGAATGGATCGGCACCTACACCGCCTATTCGGGCAGCGCGATCCGGTCCGAACTGCTGCGCACGGTGGATTTCCGGTCCTTCGACCTCAAACCCGTGAAGGGCACTGCCGGGCGCAACAAGGGCATGGCCCTGCTGCCGCGCAAGATCGGCGGACGCTATGCCATGATCGGGCGGCAGGATGGCAAGAACCTGTTCCTGCTACGCTCCTCCTCGCTGGAACAGTGGGACGATGATGGTGTTCTGCTGATGGAACCGCGCTACCCGTGGGAATTCATCCAGATCGGCAATTGCGGCAGCCCGATCCTCACGTCAGAAGGCTGGCTGCTGCTGACTCACGGCGTGGGCGCGATGCGCAAGTATGCGCTGGGCTGCGCGCTGCTGGACAGCGTTGATCCGTCCAAGGTGATTGCCCGCAGCCGAACCCCCATCCTGATGGCGGAGGATGCCGACCGGGCGGGCTATGTCCCCAACGTGGTCTACACCTGCGGCGCGATCCTGGCGGGTGACCACCTGCTGATCCCCTATGGCATTTCCGACAGCGCGGTGGGATTTGCCTCCACCTCCGTCAGCTCGCTGCTGGCCAGCATGGATTGATCGCCCCGGCGGGGTGTTGGTGGATGGCAGGCTTGACTTAATATGCTTTTCACCTAATATTCGGCTATGGTAATTTTACCAAGCCGGAGTATTTCAATGCCTGATCCCGCCCTATCCGCCGCCGCCGCCATCGTGCAGCAGGCAGATCCGGTGAAGGTCACGGTCCGCAGCTTCTTTGACGAAGCGACCTTCACCGCGACCCATGTGGTTTCCGATCCCGCCACCGGCAAGGCCGCGATCATCGACAGCGTGCTGGATTTCGATCCGGCCTCCGGACGCACCTCCACCGCGTCTGCCGATGCGGTGATTGCCTATCTCCGGCAGGAAGGGTTGACGGTGGAATGGCTGCTGGAAACCCATGCCCACGCCGATCACCTGTCCGCCGCGCCTTGCCTGCAGGAACAGGTGGGCGGAACGCTGGCCATCGGGCGCGAGATCCTGACGGTGCAGCAGGTGTTCGGCAAGGTGTTCAACGAAGGCACCCGCTTTGCCCGTGACGGATCGCAGTTTGACCGATTGTTCGACGACGGCGACCGCTTCTCGGTCGGCTCGATCCCCGCCATTGCCCTGCATGTGCCGGGGCACACTCCGGCGGACATGGCCTACGTCATCGGCGATGCCGCCTTCATCGGCGATACCCTGTTCATGCCCGACTATGGCACGGCGCGGGCCGATTTCCCCGGCGGGAACGCCCGCACGCTTTACCGTTCGGTCCGCCGCCTGCTGGACCTGCCGGCACAGACACGGCTGTTCCTGTGCCATGATTACAAGGCGCCGGGCCGCGACACCTTCGTATGGGAAACCACCATCGGCGCGCAGCGGACGGCGAACGTGCATATCCATGACGGAGTGAGCGAGGACGATTTCGTGGCCATGCGCGAAGCCCGTGATGCAACGCTGGACATGCCCCGCCTCATCCTCCCGTCGATCCAGGTCAACATGCGCGGCGGCCATTTCCCGGAACCGGAAGACAACGGGGTCAGCTACCTCAAGCTGCCGCTCAACGCGCTGTAACCGGCAATGGACCTGTCACTCATCCAATACGCCCTGGGCGCGGTTTCAGGCAGCATCGTCGGCTTCACACTGGGGCTGGTGGGCGGCGGGGGATCGATCCTGGCTGTGCCGCTGATGGTCTACCTGGTGGGGGTGCCCGTGCCGCATGTGGCGATCGGAACCAGCGCCCTGGCGGTGGCCGCCAACGCCGGGGCCAACCTGGTGCCCCACGCGCGGGCCGGCACGGTCAAGTGGCGCTGTGCGGGCATGTTTGCCCTGGCCGGCGTGCTGGGCGCCTTTGGCGGATCAACGCTGGGCAAGGCGATGGATGGCGAGCACCTGCTGCTGGCCTTTGCCCTGTTGATGGTGGTGGTGGGGGTGCTGATGCTGCGCCGGCGCGGCGATCCCGGCAACCCGGACGTGCAATGCCACCGCGAAAACGCCCCCAAGGTGCTGGGCTTCGGCCTGCTGACGGGGCTGTTCTCCGGCTTCTTCGGCATTGGTGGCGGGTTCCTGATCGTGCCCGCACTGATGGCCGCCACCGCCATGCCGATGCGCAATGCCGTGGGCTCGTCGCTGTTGGCCGTGACCGCTTTCGGCCTTGCCGCCGCCATCAATTACGCCTGGTCAGGCCTTGTCGACTGGGCGCTGGCGGCCGTGTTCATCGGCGGCGGGATCATCGGCGGCGTGCTGGGCGCCCGCGCCTCGCATCGCCTCTCGGCCCACAAGGGGCTGCTCAACACCGTGTTTGCCGGACTTATCTTCCTGGTCGCCGGCTACATGATCTGGCGCGGGCTGCAGGCGCTGTAGCCTACCGTAGTTTACCATTGAATAATATTCATCCATTCGCATTTAGGCGATGCACTCAAGGAGAAAGTGGCATGTTCGGTTTCGGCAAGCAGGCACACAAGGAAATCGGCGCACAGGACCTGGCGCAGCTGCTGCGCGATGGTACGGCGCTGGTGGTTGACGTGCGCGAGCCGGAGGAGTTTGCCGATGGCCACGTGCCCGGCGCCGTCAACCTGCCGCTGTCCTCTTTCGATCCCGCTGCCGTGCCCCACCTGGGCGACAAAACGGTGGTGCTCAATTGCCTTGGCGGCAAGCGCAGCGGGATGGCGCTGGACAAGTGCGCCGCGGCCCAGGCTGCCATCGACACGCACCTGGCGGGCGGCTTCAAGGCCTGGGCGGATGCCGGCCTGCCGGTGGAGCGCTGAATGAAGCAGGCAGACCTTTCCGCGCTGAAGGCGAAGGCCGGCATCATGTCCGGCCGGCTCAAGCTGATGAGCCATCCGGAACGCCTGCTGATGCTGTGCCGGATGGACGAGGGCGAAGTCTCGGTGAACGAGCTGGTGGAGCTGTCGGGCCTGTCGCAATCCTCCGTCTCGCAGCACCTCGCGCTGCTGCGGGAGGAAAACGTGGTGAACGTCCGGGGCGAAGCGCAGGTGCGTTACTACAGCCTCAAGGATCCCATCGTGCGCGGCGTGATCCACGCCCTGTGCGAGCTGTGCACCACCCAGCCCGGCTGATTGCAGCTGGCCGGCTTTCGGCTCGGCCAACAGTGGCAGGTTGAATTTGACAGATGGCCCAATTGCCATGATTTGCAGTCCGGCAAACCATGGTAAGCAGCAGCCAGATGCAGAAAAAGCGGACAGCCCTCATTCTCGGCCTGCTGGCCCTGGCCGTGCTGGCGGCTGCCGGTTACCTGGCCCTTGCCCCGCGCGACAAGGAAGTTGACGCGATTGCAGTTGAAGCTGCACCGGCGCAGCGGCTGCTGGCGGTGAACGGGCGCATCCGGCCGCGGCTGCAGGTCGATATCCGTCCCGTCCTTGGCGGGGAACTGGTTGCCCTGCCCTTTGACGTGGGCGACCGCGTCCTTGCCGGGCAAGTTCTCGCCCGCATTGATGACGGGCCGGAAACCGCCGCCATCGGCGAGGCCGAGGCAGCCGTGCAGGCACAGCAGGCCAACCTGGCGCAGGCCCGGCGCGATCTTGCCCGGTTCGAGGCGCTGGGCCAGTTCGCCACCAGGCGCGAGGTCGAACAGCGCCGCCTGGCCGTGGTGGAAGGCGAACGCGAACTCACCCGCCGCCGCGCCAATGTGGTGCAGGCGCGCGAGTTGCGAGACCGGCGGGTGCTGCGCGCGCCCTTTGCCGGGGTCATCCTGGAACGCCCGGTCGATCCCGGCCAGGCGGTGGGCCTGGAAAGCATCATCTACCGCCTGGCTGATCTTTCCAGCCCCGAAGTGACGGTGGAGGTGGACGAGGTCTATGCCGCCGAAGTCCGTCCCGGCATGGCGGCCCTCGTCAGCCTGCCGGGCGACCAGCGCCAGATCAGGGCCACAGTCGCGCATGTGGAGCCGCGCGTTGACCCTGCCACCGGCGCGCGGGATGTCCGCCTGACCCTGGCCGATGCCGCAATCGACGCGCCGGCCGGCCTCACGGTGACGGTCAACCTCATCATCGAACAGCGCGAAAGCGCCATCAGCATTCCGCGCGGCGCGATCATCGGGACCGGCGGCGAAGCGCGCGTGCGCATCGTGCCGCGCGATGGCATCGTTACCGAACGCCGGATCAGCTTTATCGACTGGCCGGCGGAAAGCGTGATCGTCACCAGCGGCCTGGCACCGGGTGATCGCGTGCTGGCCGATCCGGAAGCCGCCCAGCCCGGCGAAAAGGTCAAGGTACGGGCAGCCGGCCGGGAATGAGCCCCTATGGCGTCAAGCTCGCCATACGGCACCTGCTGTCGCATCCGGGACAGACGGCGCTGCTGATGGCCGGCGTGGCGCTGGGGGTGGGGGTGTTCATTTTCATGAGCGCCCTGATCGGCGGACTGGCCACCCTGCTGACATTGCGCACCGTGGGCAGCATTCCTCACGTGGTGCTGGAAATGCCCGATCGCGACCCGGCCATCCTGGTGGCGGAATCGGGCGCCCAGGTGGTGCTGCAGAAGGATCTCAGCCGGCGCGAACAGATCGCCATCTGGCAACCGGCCGTGCCGATCATCGAAAGCACGCCGGGAGTGACCGCGGTTTCCCCCCAGATCCGCGGGTCCGCCTATGTCGAGCGGGGCCAGGCGCTGGCCCCTGTCGGGGTGATCGGGGTGATGCCGGGCAAGCTGTCCGACATTGCCGATATCGACGGGGCGATTGTCGATGGCAGCAGCAACCTGCCCACCGATGGCGTGCTGATCGGCAGCCGGCTGGCGGAGGATCTGGGCCTGCGCGTGGGTCAGGTCATCCGCCTGACATCGGACCGTGGCCGCAGCCGCAGCTTCCGCATCGGCGGCATCTTCACGCTGGGCGTGGCCAGTGCCGACAGACAGGCCGTGTACATGGACTTCACCACCGCCCGCGCCCTGTTCGACCTGCCGACCGGCATTTCGCGCATCGAGATCAAGGTGGAGCCGGCCATCGCCGCCGCCGGCATTGCCACGCGCCTGCGCCGCTCCACGGGCCTGAAAGCCACCTCATGGACCGAAGACAACAGCCAGCTGTTCGAGGGGCTTGATGCCCAGGCCCGCACCGGCACCATCATCAAGGCCTTTGCCCTCATCACCATCGTGGTCGGCATTGCCAGCGCCATGCTACTGTCCATCGTCCGGCGGCAGTCCGAAATCGGCATCATGCGGGCCATGGGGGCCAGCAAGCGGCTGGTCGTGTCCATCTTCGTGCTGGAAGGCACCCTGATCGGGTTTGTCGGCGCTATCGTGGGCGCGGCCACCGCGTGGCTGGTGCTGCTGCCCCTGCCCCCGGTGGCCGAGGTGGAAAGCGGCGGGCTGCCGATTGACCGGGCGCAGGGCGAATTCCTGCTGGCGATCGTCCTCACCACGCTGGCGGCGGCGCTGGCTTCCGTCCTGCCGGCCCGCCGGGCCGCGCGTATCGATCCGGTGGAGGCCATCGGATCATGAGTGCCGAACCGATCCTGGCCGTGCGCGACCTGACCAAGAGCTTCGGCGAAGGCGAAGCGCAGGCACTGGTCCTCAAGGGCATCGACCTGGCGATCAAACCCGGCGAGATGGCGGCCCTGCTGGGGCCATCCGGTTCAGGCAAGAGCACGCTGCTGACCATCCTCGGCACGCTGATGCGCGCCAGCAGCGGCAGCCACGAGATGCTGGGCACTGACCTGATGCATGCCAGCGATGCGGAACGGACCGCGTTCCGCAGCCGGCACCTGGGCTTCGTGTTCCAGTTCCACCACCTGCTGCCCGATCTGACCGCGCTGGAAAACGTGATGATGCCGGCCGCCGCCTCTGCGGGCAGGGAAAACCGCGCAATGCGCAGCCGCGCCGCCGAACTGCTCGATGCCGTGGGGCTGGCGGACCGCCGCGACTATCGTCCCGCCGCCATGTCCGGCGGGCAGCGCCAGCGCGTGGCCGTCGCCCGCGCCCTGATCAACAACCCCGTGCTGGTGCTGGCGGACGAACCGACCGGCAACCTGGACCGGCAATCGGCGGACCAGGTGATGGACCTCATCCGCTCGATCAACCAGGCCATGTCCACCAGTTTCCTGATTTCCACCCATGATGAGCACATCGCCGCGCAATGCCCGCGCCGGATCGAACTGCTGGATGGCCGGATCGTCCGGTCCTGACCGGGCGGGAGAAAAGGGCGTAGCGGGAAGTGAGCGCATTAAGGTTACCCGCGCCCTAACACTCGGCTTTTACCTTCGGGTAAGTATTGCTGCTTAAGGAATGGCAACGCTCACCAGCGATTTCACAAGCTCGCGGGAAAGCCTCTGAGAGTGTGGAGCCCAATATGCGCATGATCAAAGCAGTACTTTCGTGTCTGCGTACCTGCACCAGCGGCAATGCGTTCGTCATTGTGGCTGCGGGGCTGCCCGCGCTCATCGGCACCGCCGGCTTCGCGGTGGATACCGCGCAATGGTATCTCTGGAAGCGCGAATTGCAGCATGCGGTTGACCAGGCCGCTTATGCCGGTGCCTGGGCGCGTTCCAATCCTGACAGCGAAGCGGATTACGAAACGCGCGCGCTTCAGGAATATGACGCCAACGTCGCGATCGTGAAAGACTTCGACACCGCCCCTTCCATTGCGCTCGCGAACTATGCGAACGGGATCGAGAACAGCGTGCTCGTCACCTCGAGCGCGACGAGGCTCCTGCCTTTCAGCAGCTTCCTGACGGGCCAGGCAACCACCATCAGGGTCAGGGCGCAGGCATCCTTCAGGCAGGGGGTTAGCTACAATGCCTGCCTGGTCTCCCTGACCGAGGAAGGCACCGGCACAACCATCGGCGGGAATGCGATCATCCGCGCGCGCTGCGGTCTTGCGGCCCTGTCATGTGATGATGACGCCATCGTGATCGACGGATCTGCCACGGTCGTGACCGATTCCATTGCCGCTTGCGGCACGGTAAGCAACAACGACCCAGAAAACGACGATGTCATCGCGGAAAACATCGATGGCCTGCGCGATATCTTTGCCGAGCTTCAGCCGCCCACCAACGATACGCCTCGCAACTACAACTGCAGGGGGCAGGGCAACAACCGCCAGGCTTCCCTGCTGCCCGGCACGTACCGGGGACTGGTCATCAGCTGTGCCACGGTGTTTTCCAGGGGCATCTACGTCATCGACGGCGGGACGCTCGACCTGACCTACAATGCCAGCGTCGTCGGCTCGGGCGTGATGTTCGTGCTGCGCAACGGGGCCACCCTGAAGTTGGGCGGGCAGGGCAACTCGAATGCCATCAACCTGACCCCGATGACAGCCGCCGATTTTGCTAACACGCCTTACGCGAGTCAGGCGGACGACCTGGCCGGGATCCTCGTTTTCGAGGATCGCAATAACAATCCGACCTCCGACCACGTCTTCAACGGCAACTCGAACTCGCTGATCGAAGGCCTGATCTACCTGCCCGACGGCAACTTGCGGGTGGCCGGTACCGCCAACGTTGCGGCCCAGTGCCTGCAGATTTCGGCCTACACGATCGACATCCGGGGTGGCGCCACGCTGGAAACGCTGTGCCCGCTCGACCAAACCAACAGCGTTGGCTCCTCTCCTGTCGACGTGCGGTTGGTGGCATGATGGATATTGCCCTCCTGCCCCGGTTGATCCGGAATGCCCGTGGATCGATGGCAATCGAAACCGCGCTTGTTGCGCCGGTCCTCATCATGATGACGCTCGGCGTATTCGAGACCGGAACCATGATCGCGCGCCAGCATGAATTGCAGAGCGTCGCGAACGAGAGCGAGATCATCGCTGTGGCGACCAATCGCGGCGCCGTGACGGACCTGTCCCAGCTAACGGCGATCATCCGCAATTCCGTCGGCCTTGCCGCAGACGGAGTGGCGGTCACGCAGAGCTATCGCTGCGGCATTGCGAGCGAGTTCGTCCTACAGATCAGCGACTGCGCGGAAGGCGATGTCGTTTCAACCTATCTGAACATCCACATCACCGAAACCTACACCCCTACCTGGGTGGCCTTCGGGGTCGGCAGACCGCTCGACTTTTCGGTGCGCCGGACGGTCCAGGTGTCATGAGCAGGATCGCCAAGCAAAAGTCCGCCGGGCTGCGTAGCCCCTGGGGTGACAACGGCGGATCGGTCGTGGTCGAGTTTGCCATCCTCGCCCCGATTTTCCTCATGATGATATTCGGGATGTTCCAGACCGGGATTTACCTGCAGAACTACAACGCGGTGCAGTCGATCGCGTCCGACGGGGCGCGTTACGTCATGATCGAATACCAGAAGGATAACCGGCTCTCTGACGAGCAGGTCCAGTCCGTCCTACTCGGCCGGGCCACGAACGTGCCCTATCTGCTCGATACGGACCGCTTGAATGTCGTGGTTGATCGGTCAGGCTCGAGCAGGGTCAACGGAGCTGTCGAAATCGACATCAGCATCAATTACACCCTGAACAACTTCATCCCCGGGGTCGAGCTGCCACTTTCCGTGATCCGCTATTCGCGCTCGGTCTGGGTCGTCACCTGATCGCCGCAAACGCGACGTGGAGCTTCGGATAAGGGCGGCTGTCGGCGTGGTGTGGGTAAGGCCCGCCTTTGGCGAACCGATCACCGCCGTGGCCGCACCAGGTCTCCCGCCGCGAAATTGCCGCCCGGGTTGAGGATCACGACATCGCCTTCGGCCAGGCCGTCGATCACCTCGCCGAACTCGTCATTCACCTGCCCAAGCCGGACCTGCTGGAGCCGGGCGCGGCCATCGCGCACCACGAAGACCTGCCAGTTTCCGTCCGCGGCCCGGAACAGGGCACCGATGGGAACGCGCAGGGCATTATCGCTGCGCCACAGGATGATCGTGGCATCGACCTGGTACCCGTGCCCAAGCCGGGCGATCTGCCCCGCTTCAGCCGGGTCGAAGGCCACGATCACGTTGACCCGCTGTTCCTCGATCCCCAGCGCCGAGACCTTGAGACGGCCGAACGGTTCCACCCGGGCCACCGTCCCGCGCAGCGGTTCGTCCCCGCCCCATTGCGTGATGAGCACCTCGTCACCCGGCGAAACCCGCGCCGCCTCGCGCGACAGCAGGTCCACCACCACCTCGATCCGCGCGGGATCGCCGATCGTGACAAGAGCCGCGCCCTGCGCGACGGAGCCTTCGCTTTCATTGGCGACCGACAGGATCATGCCGCTGGCCGGAGCCCGCACGGCGACGGCCGACGCAGAGCCGGCCCCGCTGGAGGCGGCCAGCAGCCCCTGGATCCGGCGAACCTCGGCGGCGGCGGCCTGCGCCTGGCCCCGCCCCACGGCAACGCGGGTGCGGGCATTTTCCAGGTCCGCACGGGAAAGGAAGCCACGCCCGGCCAGCTCTTCCGCCCGCGCAAGGTCGCGTTCTGCCTGGCCGAGAGAGGCCCGCAGGCTGCCCTGGCTGGCGCGCGCGGCGGAAAGGGCGGCGGCAAGTTCACGCTCGCTTCGCGGGTCCAGCGGCGATGCGGGATTGCCGGACATCCGGGTTATCACCGCGCCCCGCTCCACCCGGTCCCCCGGCTCCAGCTCGATCCGGTCCAGGTAGCCAGTCACCGGCGCGGCAACGACATAGAACTCTTCCGCGCGGGTCACCCCGTCATCGGTCACGCCCACGCTCATCGCCCCGCGCGTGACCCGTGCCGTATCCACCGGCACCGAAGTTGGCCAGAAGGCATAGGCCAGCGCGCCCAGCACCAGCAAAGCCAGAACCAGCGGCCAGCGCCAGCGGGTGACCCAGGCCGCCATCAATCCCGCCCCTTGAGCACGCGCACCATGTCCAGCCGTGACACGCGCAGCGCCACGCCCAGCGATGTCAGGGCCGCGGCGCACAGCACTACCAGCGCCGCCACGCCGTAAGTCGCGCGGGCGGGCGAAAAGGGCAGGCGGAACAGATCGGAACTGAACAGGGCGGTCATCAACTGCGCCAGGCCGAAGCCAAGCAGGCATCCCAAGGGCAGGGCAACCACGATCAGCACCGCAAGCTCCCCCACAAGAACCGCCCCAACTTCCCGCCGGAAATATCCCAGCACCCGCAGGGTGGCAAGTTCATGGGCGCGTTCCGAAAACAGGATCCGCGCACTGTTGTAGACTACGCCAACCGCAATGGCAGAGGCAAACGCGATATAGAAAAACAACATCGTATACATGTTGTCATCGATCATCTGTTCGAACTTGCCCATGGCAGCGGTCTTTTCGGTTACGCCAAGGACGCCGGGCCGGTCCTTGAGCCGGGCCAGGATCCGGTCACGCGCTCGCGAATCGATCCTGAGCAGGGCTGAACCGATGGATGCCTGATCGCGCACGATCTGGCGCATGGTGCCAAGGCCGGCATAGACCCTCTCGCCCACATATTCGTCCACCACGCCGGCAACCCGAACCCGGCTGACCGTCCGCCGCCCGCCCAGCAGTTCGATATCCACCGCATCGCCGACCCTGACGGCCAGCTTGTCGGCCAGTTGCCGGCTGAGGAGCAGGCCGCTGGCCGGCAGGCCGATAACCTGGCCGTCCCGGTCGATCCGCAGGGATAGCCGGGCATCGTCCGCCGCGCCTTCGATCGCCACCCGCTCGGTCCGGTCGGCAAAGCTGATCCGGGCGGCCGCCGCGCGCACCGGCTCCACGCGCAGCACGCCCGGTATCTGCTGCAATTCGTAAATCGCGGCCTCGCTGCGCTGTTCGGTGAACGTCACCGTCAGGTCCTGGCCCTGCGCGCGGTAGAAAAAGGAATCGAGCATCACGCGGCTGGCATCGAGGAATTGCAGCGTGGCGAACAGCAGCGCCATGGCCATTGCCACGCCCAGCGTGGTGATGGCGGAACGGGCCGGCCAGCGGGCAATGTGGCGGGCAATCATGTGGCCCTTCGGCGTGAAACCGGCCAGTTGCCCCAGCCGTTCCACGAGGCCGCGACGATAGACCGGCGGCGGGGCCGCCGCCATCGACACCGCGGGGCTGAGGCGCGACACCGTGTACATCCCGCCCGTGGCCCCCAGCAGCGTGGTTGCCAGCACCAGCACGGCGGCGAGGAAGAACACACGCGGCGAGATGTCGAATTCCAGGAAGGGAAAGCGGAAGTACTCCGCATAGATCGCCGTCATCGCGCGGCCCATCCAGATGCCTGCGGCCGACCCGCCGATGATCGCCAGCACCGCGATGACCAGCGCGAACTTCAGGTAATGCACGGCCACCGCCCAGTTCGAGTAGCCAAAGGCCTTGAGCAGGCCGATGCGGCTGCGCTCATTGGCGATCATCCGGCCAAGGACAACGTAGACGAGGAAGGCGGCCACCAGCAGGAATACCGGCGGGATGACCATGCTCATCGCATCAAGCTGGGCCAGCTCGTTGTCCAGAAAGGCGTGAGACAGGTGATCTGCCCGGCCATAGGCGCCCGTGCCGCCATAAGGGGCGAGAATGGCATCCACCTGGCGGATGACTTCGGGTTCGGATGCGTCAGGATCCAGCAACAGGGCCGCCGCGTTGATGGCTTCCTTGCGATCGGTCGCCGCCTCCAGGGCCTGTTCGCCCATCCACACGATGCCGAACCGGCTGCTGTCGGGAATGATGTCGCCGGGCGGCAGGGCATAGATGTAATCGGGCGCGAGCGCCGTGCCCACGACTTGCAGGTCCAGCCGGCGACCGTAGATGATGGCCGCCAGGCTATCCCCCGGTGCGAGGCCGGCCGCCTCGGCAAAGGCCTCGTCCACCAGGACTTCGCTGGCCGACCCAGCGGCGGGCATGCGTCCGGTGCGCAAGGTGATCCGGTTGAGCCGGTCAGGCGTCCGCTCTGCCAGGGAATTGACGAGGGCGCGGACGGGCACCTCGCGGCCGGGCATGTCCAGCGTGGCATATTGCTGGATCGATCCTTCGGCGACCCGTACCCCCGGCACGGCGGCCAGCCGCCCGATGATGCCGCGCGGCGCGCGGGTCAGGTTGACGAAGACATCGGCAAAGCCGTTGCGCTGGTAATAGGTTTCGCGCGTCTGGATCAGCGATTGCTGCACACCGAACGACAGGACGAAAGTGCTGGTCGCCGCCGCCAGGACCAGGGCAATGGCCAGTGCCTGACCGCGCATGTGCCACAGGTCGCGCCACAGCTTGCGGTCCAGCGCCTTCACCAGGAAATGTCCGCCGGATCGACCAGGCGTTCATTGTGTTCGATCCGGGCAATGCGGCCGTCCAGGAAATGGATGACCCGGTTGGCCATGGCGGCAATTCCCACGTTGTGCGTGATGATCACCACCGTGGTCCCCAGTTCGCGGTTGGCCTGGGCCAGGGTCTGCAGCACGCGGATGCCGGTCTTGCTGTCGAGCGCGCCGGTTGGCTCGTCGCACAGCAGGACGCCCGGCTGCTTGGCGATGGCGCGGGCCACGGCCACGCGCTGTTGCTCCCCGCCGGACAGCTGCGCCGGGTAATGATCCGCCCGCTCCGACAGGCCGACCAGAGCAAGCGCATCGGCGGCAGACATCGGGTTTTCGGCGATATCCGTGACCAGCCGCACGTTCTCCTCCGCGGTCAGGCTGGGGATCAGGTTGTAGAACTGGAAGATGAAGCCGATGTTTGCCCGCCTGAACCTCGTCAGCCCCCGGTCGTTCAGGGCCACGAGGTCAATGTCACGATAGGACAGCTCCCCGTCAGTGACCCGGTCCAGTCCGCCCAGGATGTTGAGCAAGGTAGACTTGCCGCTGCCCGATGGCCCCAGCAGGACCAGCAGTTCCCCACCCTCGATCTCGATATCGACGCCGCGCAGGGCATGGACCAGCGTTTCGCCGGTCTGGTAGACCTTGGTCAGCCCCTTGCCCCGAAAGGCCGGCCCTTCCCGGCGCACCCGGTCATCCATCGCGCGTCTGCCCTCCCCGGCTCCGGCGGTCGGACTGGATCGAGGGCACGCCCCCCGGCGCGCCCGCCTCCAGCGCCCGGCACCTGCCCGCGGGTTCCGGAGACAAGGCGCGCTTCATCGGTCCGGCCATCCCCTGCCGGGCTATTCCCTGACCACCAGGACCGAACACGGGGCGTGGCGCACCACGCGCTCCGCATTTTCGCCGATCAGGTAGTCCTTCATCTCCGGGCGGTGGGAGGCCAGCACGATGAGGTCCGCGCCGACATTCGCGGCAGCTTCCAGGATCCCGCGATAGACGCGGCCCGTCGTTACCTGGGTGGCGATGGTCCCGTCGGCGGCGAAATCGGCGGCCAGATTGCGGAGCCGGGCATCGGCCGTCTCGGTGATGCGCCGCAAGGCCAGCCCCGACCATTCGGCCTCCATGGCAAGGACCACGTCGGAAATGACATGCACCAGGGTGATTTTTGCGCCGGAGGTGGCGGCAAGCTTCAGGGCGACGGGAACGGACTTCTGCCAGGAGCTTGGCTCCTCCAGGTCGACCGGCACAAGAATTGACGAATACATGGCTCCTCCCGCCCTCCGATCGCCCGCCTGCCGGACCACGGGTTCCGGGGCAGCAATATCTCCGGCGAGCATGCCAGTGACATTGATCCGTGCCAACTTCAAAGCGGGCACCGTGGCCGCGGATCAGGAAGGGCCGGATGGGCCGGCAACCCGTCCCTGCCCGGCAACGCGCCGGCCGGCGTGTCAAAGCTGGCCTTTTAACAGGCAAGCGAAAGCTATGTTTTCCGCGCACGCCGGATGCCTAAGAGGCAGGCCTTCAACCGCACTGTCCGGCGTGGGGCCGGCCATAAATGGAAAGACAAAACAATGGGTCAACACCGCCGCCTGTGGGCAATCGTCTCTGCCGCCACCATCTTCGCGGCCCCACAGGCCGCCAATGCCACCGATGGTTATTTCCTCAGCGGCATGGGTGCGAAGGCCAAGGGCGCGGGCGGCCTTGCCATCGCCCTGCCGGAAGATTCGGTGGCGATTGCCGCCAATCCCGCAGCCGCGGCTGACCTGGAGGAGCGGGCGGACATCGGCCTTGAGGTGTTCATCCCGCGCCGCGGGGTCGACATTTCCGGCAACGGCGCAGGCCTGAACGGATCATGGTCCGGCAATGGCGCCAATCCCTTCATCCTGCCGGAAGCCGGCTATGTCCGGCGGCTTGACGATACCTTTTCCGCCGCCCTGGTGGTGACCGGCAATGGTGGCATGAACACGGACTACGAAAGCAATCCGTTCACCAGCTTCGGCGCGCAGGGCGATGCAGGCGTCAACCTGCGGCAGGTCTTCATCACCCCCACGCTGGCCGCGCGCATCGGCGAAGGACACAGCATCGGCGTTTCGCCGATCCTGCTGGTGCAGAGCTTCTCGATGGATGGCATCCAGCCTTTCACCGCCGCCAGCAGCGCTCCGGCGCAGATGACCAATAACGGTGACGACTGGTCCACCGGTGCGGGCGTCCGCGTTGGCTACCTAGGCCATTTCGGCCCCTCGGTTTCCGTCGGTGCGTTCTACCAGTCGAAGGTCTGGGCGGGCCGCTTCGACAAGTACGCCGGCCTGTTCGCCAACGGCGGCAATTTCGACGTGCCGGCCTCCTGGGGCTTTGGCCTTGCCATCAAGGCCAGCGACCGGCTGACCCTGGGCGCGGATTACAAGCGGATCGAATATTCGGACGTGCCTTCCGTCGGCAACACGCTGGCCCCGCTGTTCAGCGGCGTGCCTCTCGGTGCCCAGGGCGGCCCCGGCTTCGGCTGGCGGGATGTTGACGTGGTGAAGTTCGGCGCCGTCTACCGCGCCAGCGACGACCTGACCTTGCGCGCCGGGTACGGCCGATCGGACAACCCGGTTCCGGCGTCGCAGACGTTCCTCAACCTGCTGGCCCCCGGCGTGGTGACCGATCACTTCACGGCCGGTGCGACCGTCAGGCTCAATGCCAGCCTTGAACTCAGCGGCTATGTGATGCATGCGCCGCGCAACCAGGTGCGCGGATCGGGCTCGATCCCGCTCAATTATGGCGGGGGCGAAGCCGATATTCGCCTGTCGGAAACCGCGACGGGCGTGTCGCTCGGTTTCCTGTTCTGACGCGGAAGGTCAAGCGGTGCCCCAAGAATGGCTATGGTCCCTTTGCGGCGGCATCCTGATCGGCCTCGCCGCGGGTGGGCTGTATTTCCTGGCGGGTGAGATTGCCGGCATTACCGGGATTGTCCGCCGTGCATTCGGCGGGCCGGAGCGCGGCTGGCGCATCGCCTTTCTGGGCGGCATGATCGTTGCGGCCTTCGCCTGGCTCGGCTTTGCCGATGTCGGGGCGGCGACGGCCGGGCTGCACGACATATCGCTGCCCCTGCTGGTCGGCGCCGGTCTGCTGGTTGGCATCGGGACCGATCTTGGCAATGGCTGCACCAGCGGCCACGGGGTCTGCGGCCTGTCGCGCCTGTCACCGCGCTCGCTGGTGTCGGTTGTGGTCTTCATGGCGGTGGCGGTGGCCACCGTCTGGGTCATGCGCCACGGAGGCCTGGCATGAGAACCCCCGTCGCCTTCGTGGCCGGCCTGGCATTCGGCTTTGGCCTGCTTGTCTCCGGTATGAGCAGCCCGGCCAAGGTGTTGGCCTTCCTCGACATCGCGGGCGCCTGGAATCCCAGCCTCGCTTTCGTGATGGGCGGCGCCGTGCTGACAGCCACGCCGCTGTACCTGCTCGCGCGCAGGCGGCAGAAGCCGGTTGCGGGGGAAGCTTACGACCAGCCGGACACCCGCACCATCGACCGCAACCTGATCATCGGCGCGGTGCTTTTCGGTCTGGGATGGGGGCTGGCGGGAATCTGCCCCGGCCCCGCAGTTGTCGATCTGGTGCTCGCCCCGCAGGCCACCCTGCCGTTCATCGTGGCGATGATCGCGGGCATAATGGTCTCGGCCAGGTGGCGCGCAGGTCGATCGGGCGCGTGAACCGGTAGATCGATCCGGTACCGCCGCCGCGGCGCGGCGGGGCGATAGTTCACCACTGCACGCGAGGGCGGGTCATTGCAGGCCAATACCCTCATGCAATCCGGACGCCCGCGGTGCGTTTCCCCGACAGGGCCGTTTGGCGTGACTGGGACACCCTCGCCTCTCGCAGCCATGCCTTCGGCAAAAAAATCGGGCCGGCAATTACTGCCGGCCCGATCCTGTTGTTGATCGCGAAGGTGCGTGATCAGAACGAGAAGCGCACGCCCCCGTTCACCCCATGGCTGTCCAGGTCGTTGCGGAACGTGCCCTGGTAACCGACGAACACCGATGCACCGCCGATATTCACGGCCAGCCCGGCATCGGCTTCGATGCTCGAACGGCCGGAATTGATCGCCGTTACCGTGAAGGGCGAGCCCGTCAGGCCATTGAAGTAGGCAGTCACCGTGCGCGGATCGTTGTCCGTGCGGTAGTTGTACGACGCATTCACGTAGGGCGTTACGTTGCCCATCGGTGCGGCAATGTTGATCCCCACCACGGCATCGGTGCGATCTGCATCGATATCCGCCACGGTCAGGTTCAGCACGCCCATGCCGGTTTCGGTGAAGCCATCGACCTTGCCCGAGGTGTAATCGACCCCGATGTAGGGCCGCACAGTCAGGTTCTCGGTACCCAGGTTGTAGCCGATCGTGGCGATACCCTTGAACAGGTCGCCGTTGGTCGTGGCAGCCGAGGTGCCCGTGATCAGCGTGGCGCCGCTGCCGGCGTTGACCTGCTTGGTGGCGTTGATGTCCCCGCTGACATAGGCAAGCTGGGCGTCAATCTGCAGCGGGCCGGAGGCAAATGCGGCGTAACCGCCGACCTGCCAGGCTTCGCTCTTGCCGCTGGAATTGCCCTGGATGTAATCCACCTCGTCTTCCGAATAGCCAGCGGCAACGCCCAGGCGGACGCCGCCGACCGCGAAGTCAACACCGCCGGCCACGCCGTAGATGCGATGATCGCTGCCAAAGCGGAAATCGGGGCTGTCGCCGTCACCCCACTGGCCATAGCCGTTCAGCCACAGGCCGGTGCCTTCGCCGGTGACCGAGGACAGCCGCGTGGCCACCTGCCGGGTGAACAGCTCGCCCTGATCCTGCAACGCCGTGGCATAGGCGCCATAGGGTTCCGGGCTGGCAGTGTTGAACAGGTCTCTGGCCTGGGCCGCGGTCATGTTGTCAATCTTGACCACGGTCGTAGCCGCGCCGGCGACCGGAACCAGTCCCTGCAACCCGTTTGCAACCGCCGTCTGGTTGGCGTTGGTTGCCACCGTGTTGTAATTCGAACGGACCACCACCAGGCGGTAGGTGTCGTTCGCGGCGGTCGTCGTCACGATGCCGCCGCCGTTGGCAGTGGCGTTGGACAGGGTGATGAACGGCGAGATGACATTGCCCGAAATCGCCATCGAACCGGTAATGCCGCCGGTGGCCTTGATGATGTCATACTGGGTGCCTGCGACATAGAGGCCGCCGTTCTGCACCACCACCAGGTTACCGGCGAGGGTGGCCGTGCCAGGCGTTCCGCTCACCGAGATCCGGTCGTAGTTGGTCCCGGCAACAACGGTGCTGGAGCCGATGCCGTTGACTTCAGCGGTATAGGTACCCGCCGCCGTCTGGGTGTAGGAGCCGGAAATCGCCAGGATGCCCGGGCTGTGACCCGGAGCGACATTACCCGCGTTCGTCACCGCGCCGACGATATTGCCGGCCGTGGTACCGATGCCGCCACCCAGCTTGCCGCCGGTGGCAATGCTCACCGTGGGCGAAGTCAGCGTGCCGTCGACAAACAGCGTGGCCCCGTTGGCAACCGTGGTGGTGGCCGCCGTCAGCGTGCCGTCGAGGTCAAGCGTACCGGCATTGACGCCCAGGTTGCCGGTCAGGACGCTGCCCGCCCCCGTCAGGGTGAGCGTGCCGGTGCCGACCTTGTTCACGTTCAGGCTGTCGAGGGCAAAGTCGCCGCCCGATCCGAAGGTGCCGGAGAACGTGGTCGAACTGTTGTTCGCGCCCACATTCAGCGTCCCGCCAACAACGACGAGGCCACTGCCCGACAGCGCGCCGATGGTGTTAGTGGGGGTTGTGCCCAAGCCACCAACACCCAGGATCCCGTCGACGACGAAAGTCGATTGCGGGGCCAGGGCCGTATCGGAGAAGCTGTAAAGCTCGTTGCCCGCCCCTATGGTCGTCGTGCCGGTATAGGTATTCGTGCCGTCGAACCCGATAATCGAGTTGTCGACCACACTGACACTGCCCGTGCCCGACATGTCGCCCGTATAGATCTGCCTGGTGCCCGTCAGATGTACCTGGGCATTGTTGACCACATCGCCCTGGATCGAAAAGCCGACGCCGCCCTTCAGGATGCCTGCCGAAACGGTAGTGCCGCCAGCATAGGTGTTGAAGCCAGTCAGCAGCAGGGTGCCCGTGCCGGTCTTAGTCAGCGCGCCCGCTCCGCTGATCGGGCCGCTCATCGTCAGGGTGGTGCTGGCGTTGGTGTTGAAGGTGCCGCCACCGGCCCCCAGCGTCACCGCATTGGCCAGGGTCAGGCTGGCCGTGTTCTGCAAGGTGCCGCCATTGAACGCCAGCGTGCCGGTGCCGATGTTGTCAGCCGAGCCGATGGCGACGGTGCCGCCGTTGAGGTTGGTCGTGCCGCTGAAGCCGTTGTTGGTGCCCGACAAGGTCAGGACGCCCGCCCCGGCCTTGGTGACGGCACCCGTGCCGGTGATCGCGCCGGCATAGGTGCCATTGGTCGGCTGGGTGAACAGCAGCGTCCCGCCCGCATTGACCAGCACCGCGCCCTGGATAGACGTGGAGTTGCCTTCGAGCGTCCCGCCATTGACGGTGGTACCGCCGGAATAGGTGTTCGCGCCCGTCAGGGTGAAGGTGCCGGTGCCTTGCTTGGTCAGGCTGCCAGTGCCGGAAATCACGCCGGCGTAGGTGGTGCTGGTGTTGTTCCCACCGGTCGTCAGCCCGGCGTTGAGAACCACGGAGCCGCCGGAGCCGGCCAGGCTGCCGATGGTTTCGGCAGTATTGACCGACAGCGTGCCCGCAGTGGTCGCGGTGGAATTCACCACCACGGCGGTCGCATCCGCGATCGCCGCGCCGCCCGAAAGCGCCAGGGTGCCATTGGTGACGACTGCCGCGCCGGTAAAGGTGTTTGCGCCCGACAGGGTCAGCGTGCCGGTGGTCAGCTTTTCAATGCCGCCAACGCCGGAAATCACGCCGCTGAACGCGCCGCTGCCGATCTTCAGGTCACCGCCCGAAAGCAGAACGGAACCGGTGCCGCCGTAAAAGCCCCCATCATTCAGGCCGCCGATGGTTTCCGTTGCCGTAACGTCAAGCACGCCGAGGGAACCAACATACACGTCGCCCGCATCGGACAAAGCCGAACCACCGCTCACGGCCAGGGTGCCTGAAGAGATGTAAGTACCGCCGGTGTAGGTGTTGCTGCCGGAGAAGGTGGTAACACCAGTTCCAGCGCCGAAACCGACATAGACAATGCCGGTTCCAGACATGTTGCCACTGTATGTGCCCGATGCAAAATTATCGAAATACAGGCCAGCATCACTTACAGGGCCAGCATTGTTGACGATGGTATTGGCGCCAAGAAAATCTGCGTCCCTCACTTCGAGGAAGCCGCCGTTGAGATTGATCCGGTCAGAGAATGAGACCGCTTGAGTCACGAACCAGAACGCGTCTGGAGCGCCGTTGACGTTCATCACGTCGAAGTTAGTTACAGCGCCGATGGTGCCACCTCCAGCGCCGAGGTTCAAAGTGTTCAGGCCCGCGGCATCCGCCGTCAGCAGGGCGGAAGGCATCTGCGCACTGTTGGCTGCGTTGAACACGTTGGTGCCCGCGCCCATGTTCACGGTCCCGGTCAGGGTGCCGGTGTTGGTGATCGTATCGTTGCCCGCGCCCAGCGTAATGTCGCCCGTGATGGAGCCGCTGTTGGTGATCGTGGTGGCACCAGTGGAGGACAGGTTGCCGGTGATGGTGCCGGTGTTGTTGACCGTAAACGCGCCAAGCGACGAAATGTCGCCGACGATCCCGCCGCCCATGGCAGCGTTGAAGTTGTTCAGGGTGTTGACCTGCGTGCCCGTGGTCGCGCCGAACAGGATATCGCCGGTAATGATGCCGGTCGCGGTCGATGCGTTCGACACGGTGCTGCCACCGCCGACAGAGATCGCGGTGCCGCCGACATTGATGTTGCCTTCATTGTTCACGGCGCTGCTGGCGCCAGTCGACAAGGTGCCCGTGACATCGGCCGCCGGCTCGACATTGATCGTCAGACCAGTGACCAGGGAGCCATTGTAGCCATCGGCATCGGCGACCGAGCAGGTCACCGTCGAGCCATCAGCGCTGGCGAGGCAATCTGCCCAGGCCGGGCTGGCGAGAATCGATGATGTCAACGCGCTGGTTACAACCAACGCGAGGCGGGAAGAGCGTTTTGTCATGGCAACCTCCAAGAACGATGGATCAAAAATCGCAAAGGCTAAAGATCCCCGCCGGAGCTTTCCGGTCGTGGCCTGGCATTAAGCGTCTCTACGTACGCTGCGACCCATAATTCTTAACAGCTAGCTTCGTAACAAGCGTGGGCACCAGTATCAAGCTCTCTAATTTACAGACGGTTAAATGAATGCCTGCATCACCTTTGCCGTCATGCTAACCGCAACTTTCAACCGCTTGGCGGAGGCTGCATTTTTGCGGTTTCAGGCATGGACCGCCGCGATAGCGCCTGGCCTGACAGGACTTTCCCTGACGCCGCTTATCGGTGACCGGAGGTGACATCTGGGGGGTGCCTGCGGGGCAAGTGGTCAATTCGGTCGTCGCCCTTACCGATGGGGCCGTGCTAGCCACAGTGCCGACCCGGCCCGGCACCACCATGTCCGACGCCAGCGGGACAGGCGGGGAATTGCTCGACCTGCCCCCAGGCACCGGGTTCGGAATCATCAACAATGGCGTGCGCCACTGATATGCGGTAGAAAAGGCCGCCGCGAAATTGCGGAAGCATGGTGCCGCATCATCCTGAGTGGCTTCAGACTCTCGCGCTTTCACCCGGAGACGGGACATGATTGCACATGCGAAGATCGGGCAATCGACCGCCGAATTATCGGCCGTTCTGCGCGCCCATGCCGAAAACCTCCCCACCCCCGATGCCCAGGACTTTGCAAGGGCATTTGATCGCTTTGCCGATGCGCGTGTCGTGCTGCTGGGCGAAGCGACACACGGCACACACGAATTCTACGCGGCACGCGCACGGATCACCCGCCAGCTGATCGAGCATCACCGGTTCAACATCGTGGCGGTGGAAGGCGACTGGCCCGATATCGCGCGGATCGACGGCTATGTCCGTGGAGCCGCCATCCGCCCCTCCGCAGGCGAACCCTTTGCCCGCTTTCCCACCTGGATGTGGCGCAATCAGGAAGTGCTTGCCTTTGCCGACTGGCTGCGCGGCCACAACGCCGACTTGCCGCAGGAGCGCCGCGCCAGCATGCGGGGCCTTGATGTCTACAGCCTGCGCCAGTCCATCCAGGCGGTGATCGCCTACCTCGATCGGCATTGCCCCGAAGCCGCCCCGGAAGCTCGCCGCCGCTATGGCTGCCTCACGCCATGGCAGGACGAACCGCAACATTATGGCCGCGCGGTCGAATATGGCGGGTTGGCCAAGTGCGAGGATGCCATGGTGGCGCAGCTTGAAAACCTGCTGGCGCAGCGCATGGCACTGATCGGTCAGGATGGCCCACCTGATGGGGAAGCCTTTCTGGATGCGGAACAGAACGCAAGGATCGTCCGCGCTGCCGAGCAATACTATCGTTCGATGTATCGCGGCGGGGTGGAGAGCTGGAACCTGCGCGACCGGCACATGTTCGACACGCTCCAGACCCTGATGGCCCATACAAGGGATGCCCGCGCGGTTGTCTGGGCGCATAATTCCCATGTTGGCGATGCTTCTGCCACGGCCATGGGCTGGCAGGGTGAATTCAACATCGGCGAACTGGTCCGCAAGGCCTATGGCGACCAGGCAGTGCTGATCGGTTTCGGGACCGACCGCGGACCCGTGGCGGCCGCATCAGACTGGGGTGCCGACATGCAGGTCATGACCGTCACTCCAGCCCGGGACGATAGCTGGGAAGGAGCTTTTCGTCGCACCGGCCTGGCCCGTACCCTCACCGATTGGCGGGGAGGGAAGCAACGGGAGCTTGTCTCCGCCCTCTCCGAAGTCCTGCTCGAACGGGCCATCGGGGTCGTCTACCGGCCCCGCTCAGAATTGACGAGCCATTACTTCCAGGCGGTCCTGGCCGAACAGTTCGATGCGTGGGTCTGGTTCGAGGAAACCCGCGCCGTCACGCCCCTGGGGCACGAACGCCCGCACGGCGCGCCCGAAACCTGGCCATTCGGGCTATGAGCGCGCCCGGCCCCGCAAGCGCCGTGCGCGAGATTGTCATTCCCGGCGACCCGCCGCTGTCCGCGATCCTTGGTGTGCCGGATGCGGCAAAAGGGCTCGTCATCTTCGCACATGGCAGTGGCAGCGGACGGCTCAGCCCGCGCAACAACTACGTTGCCGCCCGCTTGCGCGAAGCCGGGATGGGCACGCTGCTGCTGGACCTGCTGACGCCCGTCGAAGAGCAAGACCGGCGAAACGTGTTCGACATTGCCCTGCTGGCATCACGGCTGCGGCGGGCCGTCGACTGGGCAGCCGGACACACCGATACGGCAGGACTGAAGCCCTGCTATTTCGGGGCCAGCACCGGCGGCGGCGCAGCGCTTTACGCGGCGGCGCAGGATCGCAGGATCGCGGCGGTTGTCTCGCGCGGCGGGCGGCCCGACCTTGCCGGAAGACAAGCGCTGGCGCAGGTCACCGCGCCAACCTTGCTGATTGTCGGCGCATTGGACGGCATAGTGATCGAACTGAACGCCCAGGCGCAGCAGGCCATGACTTGCGAATGCGAGACGACAATCGTGCCGGGCGCGGGTCACCTGTTCGAGGAACCGGGTACGCTGGATGTCGTGGTGGCGCAGGCCCGCGACTGGTTCCTGCATCATCTGGGAGCATGACCATGGCCCACCCCGATCGCTTTGCCAACCGCCGCGAGGCCGGGCGCTTGCTTGGCGAGGCGCTTGCCCGGCTCAAGCTCGATCACCCGGTGGTGGTCGCCCTGCCACGCGGCGGCGTGCCAGTCGGCCACGAAGTCGCCAGGCTGCTCGGCGCGCCGCTGGATATCCTGCTGGTGCGCAAGATCGGGGCACCCGGACACGAGGAGTACGGCATCGGGGCCATCGTCGATGGGGCATCCCCGCAGGTCGTTATCGACGAGACCGCGGCGCGAATGGTCGGCGCCGACAAGGCCTACATCGATCGGATGGTCGCGCGCGAGCTTGCCGAACTGGAGCGGCGGCGCTCTGCCTATCGCACCAGGCCGCCCGAGCCGCTCTCAGGCCGCGTGGTCGTGGTGGTAGATGACGGCATAGCAACCGGAGGAACGGTGAAGGCCGCGCTCAAGGGCCTCGCGCAGGCGGGCGCCGCACGCGTGGTGCTGGCCGTGCCTGTCGCCCCTGCCGACACCCTGAACGAACTCAGGTCACTCTGCGACGAGGTGGTGTGCCTGGCCGTGCCCGATCCCTTCTATGCTGTTGGCGCCCATTACCGCGACTTTGACCAGACCACGGACGAGGAAGTCATCCGCCTGCTCGGCGATCAGGGATATGATACCCAGTAGGGCGAGGACCACCGGGGCCTCGATCGCCAGGGAACGGATCGCGGCGACCGGTCATGGGCCAGAGGCTTCCGCCGCCGCGATGACGGCGCAGGTCTTCACGAAGCTGTCGGGATTGAGCGAAATCGAATCGATCCCTTCGCGCACGAGGAATTCCGCGAAATCCGGGTAGTTGCTTGGCGCCTGCCCGCAGATGCCGATCTTGATCCCCGCCTTGTGCGCCTTGGCGATGGCTTCGGCGATAGTGCGGGTGACGGCCGGATCGCGTTCGTCGAACAGGCCCGCCAGCAGGTCGGAATCCCGGTCCACGCCCAGCAGCAGCTGGGTCAGGTCGTTCGAGCCGATGGAAAAGCCGTCGAAGCGCCGGGCGAAGTCTTCCGCCAGGATGACGTTCGAGGGGATCTCGCACATCATGTAGACCTGAAGCCCGTTCCTGCCCCTGGCGAGGCCGTTTTCGGCCATGACGGCGAGCACCCGGTCGGCCTCTGCCGGGGTGCGGCAGAAGGGCACCATGACGACCACGTTGGCAAAGCCCATCTCCTCGCGCACCTTGCGCAAGGCACGGCATTCCAGCGCGAAGCCATCCCGGTAGCGTTCGTCATAATAGCGCGAGGCCCCACGGAACCCCAGCATCGGGTTCTCCTCCTGCGGCTCAAAGGGCTCGCCGCCGATCAGGTGGGCATATTCGTTGGTCTTGAAGTCACTGAGCCGCACGATCGCCGGATGGGGATGGAAGGGCGCGGCCAGCCGGGCAATGCCGCGCGCCAGCGTCTCGACGAAATAGTCCGCCGGATTGGCATGGCCGCGCGTGAGCTGGGCGATGCGCTCCCGGTCAGCGGGAGACACCCGCTCCGGGTGGAGCAGGGCCATCGGGTGGACCTTGATCAGCGCATTGATGATGAATTCCATGCGGGCAAGCCCCACCCCCTTCGCGGGCAGCGGCCACCACTGGAAGGCCGCCGAAGGATCGGCGATGTTGACCATGACCGCGGTTTTCGTGGCCGGAATGGCCGACAGGTCGATGTCCTCGAAATCGAATTCGAGCAGGCTGTCGAACACTAGCCCGGTCTCGCCGCTGGCGCATGACAGGGTAATATCCTGCCCGTCATGCAGGGCGGCGGTGGCGTTCCCGGTGCCGACGACCGCAGGCACGCCCAGTTCGCGGCAGACGATGGCGGCGTGGCTGGTGCTGCCGCCGCGATCGGTGACGATGCCCGCCGCCCGCTTCATCACCGGCACCCAGTCGGGATCGGTATTGCCGGTAACCAGGATCGCGCCATCGCGGAACCGGGCAATGTCCGATGGCTCGCGGATCAGACAGACCGGTCCGCTGGCAATCGCCGTACCTACGGCAACGCCGCGCAGCACCGGCGTGGCGGCAGTCTTCAGGCGATAGCGGCGGAACTGCGCCTGGCCCGTTCCCGCGTGGACAGTCTCGGGCCGCGCTTGGACAAGATAGAGCAGGCCGCTGGCCCCGTCCTTGGCCCATTCGAGGTCCATCGCGCGGCCATAGTGGCGTTCCACCGCAACCGCCCAGCGGCCCAGTTCGAGGATTTCATCGTCGCCCAGCACGAAGGCCTCGCGCTCGGCAGGCGTGCAGGGCACGATCCGCGTCTGGCCGGAGCCTTCGCCCGCATAGACCATGCGCAGCGCCTTTTCGCCCAACGCCTTGTCGAGGATGGGGCGGGCACCGGGCACATCGAGCAGCGGCTTGAACACGGTATAGCGGTCCGGGTTGACCGCGCCCTGGACGATGGTTTCGCCCAGCCCCCAGGCGGCGCTGATCGTCGCCACGCCGGGAAAGCCGGTCTCGGTGTCGATGGTGAACATCACGCCCGATCCGGCAAGATCGGCGCGCACCATCTGCTGCACGCCGACCGACAGGGCCACGGCCATGTGGTCGAAGCCCCTGGTCTCGCGGTAGCTGATCGCCCGGTCGGTGAACAGCGAGGCATAGCAGCGCAGGCAGGCATCGAGCAGCGCCGCCTCGCCGCGAATGTTGAGGAAGGTCTCGTGCTGTCCGGCGAAGCTCGCATCGGGCAGGTCTTCAGCCGTCGCGCTGGAGCGCACGGCGACGGCGGGATCGGGGGTTCCGGCAAGCCCGGCCAGCCGGGCATAGGCGGCGCGCAGCTCCGCGACGAGGCCTTCGGGCAGCTTGCCGCCAAGGATCAGGGCACGGATCGCATGTCCGGCATCGGCGAGGCTGGTCCGGCCAGCGCGCCACGCCTCCAGGTGGCCGATGATCGCCCCTTCGATACCGTTCAGCCGCACGAAGGCACGCCAGGCCGTGGCGGTGGTGGCAAAGCCGTTCGGAACCCGCACGCCTGCCTTGCCCAGTTCGCGCAGCAGTTCGCCCAGCGACGCGTTCTTGCCGCCGACCGAGGGCACGTCGGCGATGCCGAGACAGTCAAGCCAGAGGACGAGAGCAGGCGCAGGCGTGCTTGGCATGGCGTGTTACTCCCCTTCGCCCAGATAGTGCTGGATGCCCGCCAGCGTGATCAACCGGCGATAGTCGGCTTCGGGAATGTCGATCCCGGTCGCCTTGTGCAGGGCGGCGACGAAGTTCAGGAAATCCATCGAATCGATGTCGAGCACTTCGCGCAGGTCCTCCTCGTCGCCCAGCGCGTCGAGGTCGGCCTCGGGTGCGATGCCGCCCAGCAGGTCGAGGGCAAGCGTGCGAATTTCGTCTTGGGTCACAGCTTCTCTGGCTCCTGCAGGGCGGTTTCGATGGCGGAAAGCAGCAGGCCGCCCGCATGGCCGTCACTGGCGCGATGATCGGCGGCGAGCGAGACTTCGACCAACGGGCGCGCAAGCACCTGTCCGTCCACCACCCAGGGCCGCTCCCGCACCCGGCCAAAGCCGAGGATGGCGACCTGCGGCGGGTGGATCACCCCGGTCACCGCATCGGCCCCGCGCTCGCCGAGGCTGGTAATCGTGGCGGTGGCGTCCATCAGCTCGGAACTGCGCAGCCCGCCGGATCGCGCGCGGGCGACAAGGTCGCGCAACCGGGCCATCAGGTCGGGCAGCGCGATGCTGTCGACATCGTGGATCGCCGGTGCGACCAGCCCGCCGCCGCGCAGCGAGATGGCCCAGCCGATATGCACGCCCGCGCCCGGCTGGAACGCGCCATCGCGCCAGAAGCCGTTGAGACCCGGCACCTTGCGCAAGGCCAGCGCCGAAGCCTTGAGCAGCAGGACGCCCGCCAGCATCCGCTCGTCCGGCGCACGGGCGGCGTTGTAGTCCGCCAGCCAGCCAAGCGCTGGCCCCATGTCGATGATGCTCGAGAGGTAATAATGCGGGATCTCGCGCTTAGAGCGGGACATGGCAGCGGCGATGGCGCAGCGCATTTCCGCCGGATCGAACGCGCCGTGGCGCGCCGGGCGCGGGGGTGCGGGAGGCTTCACCCCCGCCACGCGGGCCAGTTCGACATCGGCATAGCTGACCGCGCCGTCGACCCCGGTGCCCGGCAGGTGATCCGGGTCGATGCCAAGCTCGGCGGCCCGGCGGCGCGCGGCGGGCGAGACTTTTACCCTGCCGTCGGCGGAGGGCGGTGGCGGTGGCGGGGCTGGCTCCGGCGGGGCCACAGGGATTGGCACAGTCGGGGGCGCAGTCGGCGGCGCAGCCGTTGGCGCAGGCGGCGGAGCGGGTTGCGGGGCAGCCAGCGGGGCCTCTTCCCCGGCAGTGTCGATCCGCGCCAGCAGGCCGCCCACCGGCACCGTCGCCCCCTCTGCCGCGACCAATTCGGCCACGGTCCCCGCCATGAAGATCTCGACGTCGATCGCGCCCTTCTGGGTCTCGACCACGGCGATGATGTCGCCCGGATGGACGGGCTGGCCGGGCCTGACCAGCCACTCGACCAACCTGGCGCTTTCCATGTCGGCGCCGAGCGAGGGCATGGTGAAGTCGGTCATCGCGGCCTCGCCAGGGCGCGCGCGGCGGCGACGATGTCGACCACCTGCGGCAGGGCGGCCTCTTCCAGGTGGGCGGCATAGGGCACCGGCACTTCGCGGGCGCAGACCCGGCGGATTGGCGCATCGAGTTCGAAGAACAGGTCCTCGGCCAGCCGCGCGGCGATCTCGGCGGACAGTGAGCCACTCTTCCAGCCCTCGTCGACGATGACGCAGCGCCGGGTGCGGGTGACGCTGGCGAAGATCGTTTCCGTGTCGAGCGGGCGCAGCACGCGCAGGTCGACCACTTCGGCCTCGATGCCCTCGCGGGAGAGCTCTTCAGCAGCGGCCAGCGCCTTGGGCACGGAATTGCCATAGGCCAGCACGGTCACATCGCGCCCCTGGCGGCGCACCCTGGCCGACCGGATGTCAACGGCGGTCACCGCGGGATCGAGGTCACCCTCGGCATTGTAGAGGACGATGTGTTCGAAGATCAGCACCGGGTTGGGATCTTCCAGCGCCGCGGCCAGCATGAAGCGCGCGTCTTCCACCGTGCCGGGGGCCAGCACCTTCAGGCCGGGGATATGGGCATACCAGCCTTCCAGGCTGTGCGAATGCTGGGCGGCCAGTTGCCGCCCGCCGCCAGTCGCCATGCGGATCACCAGCGGCACGGCGAACTGCCCGCCCGACATGTGCGGTATGGTGGCGGCATTGTTCATGATCTGGTCAAGCGCGAGAAGGCTGAAATTGCAGGTCATCAGCTCGACGATGGGGCGCAGCCCCGCCATCGCCGCGCCCACGCCTGCCCCCGCGATCACGCTTTCGGCCAGCGGCGTATCGCGCACCCGCTCGGCTCCGAATTCTTCGAGCAGGCCCTTGGTGACCGCATAACAGCCGCCGTAGAGCCCGACGTCCTCGCCCATGATGAAGCAGCGCGGGTCGCGCAGCAGCGCATCGCGGATCGCCTGGCGGCAGGCCTCGCGATAGGTCATGCAGGTGGGCGGCGGGCTCATTGCGGCACTCCGTCCATGGTGACGAAGCGTTCGAGGTCCGCCACCGGCTCCAGCGTCCCGGCTTCGGCAAAGGCGACGGAGGCCTCGATCTCGGCGGCGATGTCGGCTTCGATGGCGGACAGTTCGGCCGGTGACATCAGGTGACCTTCGATCAGCCATTCCTGAAGGCGCGGGATCGGGTCGCGCGCCTTCCAGACTTCGACCTCCTCCTTCGTGCGGTATTGCTGAGCGTCGAACATCGAGTGGGCACGGAAGCGGTAGGTGCGGCATTCGAGAAAGCGCGGCCCTTCCCCCGCCCTGATCGCCTCGACCGCCCGCCGGGCGGCGACTTCGACCGCGACCGGGTTCATCCCGTCCACCTGCTCGGCCCCGATGCCATAGCCGCCTGCCTTGCGGAAAACGTCGGTCTGCGCTTCGGCGAGATCGAGCGGCACGCCCATGGCGTAGAGGTTGTTCTCGCAGACGAACAATACCGGCAGCTTCCACAGGGCGGCAAGGTTCAGGCTCTCGTGGAACTCGCCCTCGCCCGCGGCCCCTTCGCCGAAGAAACAGGCGGTGACAGTGCCCGCGCGCAACTGCTTGTCGGCCAGGGCAGTGCCCACGGCAAGCGGCAGGCCACCGCCGACGATGGCATTGCCCCCCAGGAAGCGCGTCGCCCGGTCGAACAGGTGCATCGACCCGCCCCGCCCTCGGCTGCATCCTTCCGCCTTGCCGAACATCTCGGCCATGATCGGCCCCATTCCCACACCGCGCGCCAGCGCATGCCCGTGGTCGCGGTAGGTGGAAACCACGGCATCGCGCTTGTCCAGCGCCTGCATGACGCCCACGGCCACGGCTTCCTGCCCATCGTAGAGGTGGAGGAAACCCCGGATCTTCTGCGCCTGGTAGAGTTCCGCGCACTTCGCCTCGAAGCGGCGGATGCGCAGCATCTCGCGCAGCAGGCGCTGGCCATGGGCGCGGTCGATTATCAGCTTGCCGGTCATGCCCCACCGCTTTCCAATGTCGAGGTGTCACCTTCCGGCAGGCCGAGTTCGCGCGCTTTCAGCAACCGCCGCATGATCTTGCCGGACCGGGTGCGGGGCAGCGTTTCGCAGAAGTCGATCTCCTTGGGTGCGACGGCCGCGCCCAGCCGCTTGCGGGCATGGCCCAGCAAGTCGCGGCGCATGGCCTCGTCCGCGGCATGGCCGGGGCGCAGGATCACGAAGGCCTTGACCAGTTCGCCCACAGTGGGATCGGGCTTGCCGATCACCGCCGCCTCGGCCACGGCGGGGTGTTCCATAAGCGCGCTTTCCACCTCGAAGGGACCGATCAGGTGCCCGGCGGACTTGATCACGTCATCCGCCCGCCCGACGAACCAGAAATACCCCTCGGCATCGCGCATGGCGAGGTCGCCGGTCAGATACCAGTCACCGGAGAGACACTTGCGATAGCGTTCCTCCTCGTTGAGGTAGCCGCGCATCATCGATGGCCAGCCCTTGCGCAGCGCCAGTTCGCCTTCGACCAGCGGCTCGGTCACCGGCTCGACGCTGCCGTCCTCGCGGCGGCGGACGATGGCGGCCTCGATGCCGGGAAGCGGCTTGCCCATCGAGCCGGGCCTGATGTCAAGGGACGCGAAATTGGCGATCATGATGCCGCCGGTCTCGGTCTGCCACCAGTTATCGTGGAAGGGCAGGCCAAGCGCCTCCACGCCCCAGGTCACGGCCTCGGGATTGAGCGGCTCGCCCACGCTGGCCATGAAGCGCAAGGCGGAGAGGTCGCGATGCTTCGCCGCATCCGTGCCTTGCCGCATCATCATCCGGATCGCGGTGGGCGCCGTGTACCAGACGGTCACGCGCTCGCGCTCCAGCACCTCGAACCACAGTTCGGCATCGAATTCGGCCTCGACCACGAGGCTGGTCACGCCGTTGGTCAGCGGCGCGATGATGCCATAGCTGGTCCCCGTCACCCAGCCCGGATCGGCCGTGCACCAGAACACGTCGTCCTCATGCAGGTCGAGCGCGTAGCGCCCCGTCACGTGGTGGGCGACAACGGCCTGGTGGACATGGATCGCCCCCTTGGGCCTGCCGGTGGTGCCGCTGGTGAAGTGCAGCAGGGCCATGTCTTCCGGATCGGTGGGGGCGATGGCAAAGACCGGCGAGGCGGAGGTGACGAGTTCACCCCAGTCATGCAGGCCAGGCCCCTCGGGTGCATCGTTGCCGACCAGGATAATGTGGGCCAGCCCCAGCAACTGGTCGCGGATGCCCGCCACCTTGCGGGCATAAAGCGCGGGCGTCGTCACCAGCACGCGCGCATCGCCAAGCTGCATTCGCATGGCGATGGGTTCCGGCCCGAAGGCGGAGAACAGCGGCGTCACCGCGCAGTGCGCCTTGAGCGCGCCCAGCACCGCGACATGGAGTTCCGGCAGGCGGCCCATCAGCACGAAGACCCGCTCTCCCGCCATGACGCCCAGCGAGGCCAGCGCATTGGCAAAGCGGTTCGTTTCATCGCGCAGGTCGGCAAACGTAAGGTCGCGGCGCGCGCCTGCCTTGCCGATCCAGCGCAGCGCCACCTTGCCCGCCAGCGGTCCTGCCGCGTGGCGGTCAACCGCCTCGTGGGCGATGTTGAGACCCTTTCCGCCGGGCAACCCGTCAAGCAGAGAGCGGGCCTTGTCCCAGGTGAAGTCCGCACATTCGCGGGCATGGTCGAACAGGTGCGGCCGCGGGTTCAAGCCCTCGGGGTGCTTCCGGATGATCTGGCCGGATAGCCGGCCCAGTGCCCCTGCCATGGTTGCTCCCGGACTTATGCTGCCAGTCGACTGGCCGATGCCCGGCTACCCGCCGGAGCCGGTCAACCGATGGCGATCTTCTTCGCGCCGCCCGCGGTGGCCTTGGGCAGGTTGAGGGTCAGGATTCCGTTTTCATACTTCGCCTTGACCCCGGACTCGGAAACCGGCGCGGGCAAGGAGATGGTGCGGGCGATCACGCCATAATAGCGTTCGGAGTGAACGACCTGCCCTTCCTCGGCATCAGCGTCGTACTGTTTCACTTCTGCCTGTATCGTCAACAGGTTGCCATCGACCGTCACGTGGATGTCTTCCTTGTCGAGGCCGGGCATTTCGGCGTGAACGGTGAAGCTCTTTGGGTTGGTCCTGACGTCGATCCTGATCTTGTCCGGCGCAGGCAGCGAGTCTCCGTGCAGCGGACTCACAGAATAACCCAGCGGGAAGTCGCGGAAAAAGTCGTCGAAGAACCGGCTGCGGGGCATCAAGGGTGGCATGCGCACTCTCCTTTCAGCTTTTCATCCCTGCCCATCATCATCAGGAAAGGATGTCCGTTGATTATTTTCCATTCCTTGATTCTGCACAATAGAGAACAGGCAGCCGGGGTTGGCTATTCGACCAGGCGCCGGCTCCACAGCGGCTTGAGCCTTTCGAGAAGGACGAGCATGCTGGCAGCAACCAGCAGGATGATGCCCATGTCGGCAAGGCCCACCGGGGCGAACCGGAACAGCCCGGCGACCTGAGGGATTGCCTGGGTCGCCAGCAGGATGATCGCGACTGTGCCGATCACTATGGCCAGCGCGGGATTGGCGCGCCCGAAGGCGGCGGCAAGCGAGGCGCTGTATCGCCTGTTGACCAGGATCAGCCCCACAATGGCGAGGACGAGGGCGAAAAAGGCGCTGGAGCGCAACTGTTCCTCGGCCATGCCGGCCTGCCAGAAATAGTAGGTCAGCCCGCCGGTGACCGCCAGCGCCGCACCGCCCTGGAGCACTGACCAGCCGACCAGCGAGCGGGAAAACAACGGACTGTCCGGCCTGCGCGGGGGCCTTGCCATGACCTCGCGCTCCTCCTTCTCCGCCTCGAAGGCGAGAGAGCAGACCGGATCGATGATCATCTCCAGGAAAGCGATGTGGATAGGCGCCAGCAGCAGCGGCATTCCCGTGAGCAGCGGCAGCAAGGCGAGGCCCGCGATGGGAATGTGGACGGCGACAATGAAGCCCATAGCCTTGCGCAGGTTGTCATAGATGCGCCGCCCCATGCGCACCGCCTTGACGATCGAACCGAAGTCGTCGTCGAGCAATACGATGGCCGAGGCTTCGCGGGCGACGTCGGTGCCGCGCCCGCCCATGGCCACCCCGATGTGTGCCGCCTTGAGCGACGGGGCATCGTTCACCCCGTCACCGGTCATGGCGACGATTTCGCCCGACTGCTTGAGCAATTCGACCAGCCGCAGCTTCTGTTCCGGCATGATCCGCGCGCAGACGCCGACCGTGGCGATGCGCTGGCGCAGCACCTCTTCGGGCATGGCGGCCATGTCCTCGCCGGTCAGCACCTCGTCCGCTTCGATCCCGGCCTGCCGGGCGATGGCCCGCGCTGTCTGCGGATAGTCGCCCGTGATCATCACCACCCGGATCCCCGCCTCCCGGCACTGGCGCACGGCTTCGGGAACCGAGGCGCGCAGCGGATCAGCAAGGCCCACCAGCCCGCGGAAAACAAAATGGAAGTCGCGCTGCGAGGAGGGCAGTTCGCCCCCGCGCCAGCGCGCATCGGCCAGCCCCAGCACCCGCAGGCCCCGGTCGGCCATGGCGTCGATCGTCTGCTTCAGCTTCTCTCGTTCCGGCTGGCTCATGCCGCAAAGCTCGGCGATGGCCTCGGGTGCACCCTTGGTGGCGATGATCCGCTCATCGCCCGTGCCGTCCCTGCTCCAGGCGTGCGACATGGCGAGCAGCGCAGGGTCTAGCGGATAGTGGCGGTCAAGCGTCCAGCCCGTGGCCTGCCGCTCCCTGACGGATGCAGGGGCAAGCGCGTCGCCAAGCTCGTGAAAGGCCACTTCCATCGGATCGACCGGCTGCTGCGCGCTGGCGAGAATGCCCAGTTCAGCCATGAGATGGAAGTCATCCTCCCGCGCAATCGCCTGCTGGTCACCGGGCAGCAGCGCGCGGCCATCGGGCAGCCGCAGTTCGGCGATCCGCATCCGGTTCTGGGTCAGGGTGCCGGTCTTGTCGGTGCACAGAGTGGTGGCGGCCCCCAGGGTCTCGATCGCGGCGGCGCGGCGGGTCAGCACCCGGTTGTGCGACATCCGCATGGCGCCCATGGCCATGAAGATGGTCAGCACCACAGGGAACTCCTCGGGCAGCATCGACATGCCAAGCGCGATGCCGGCCAGCGCGGCTTCCAGCCAGGACCCGCGCAGCAAACCATAAAGCACGACGACCAGCGCGCTTGCCGCCAGCCCGGTGGCGGCGAATCCCAGCACCAGCCGGCGGGTCTGCAGGCGCAGGCGTGGGGTTTCGATTTCGAGCGAGGACAGCACCGTGCCGATCTGGCCGATCTCGCTGGCAGGCCCGGTTGCGGTCACCACGCAGAGCCCCGAACCGCGCACCACCAGCGATCCCGACCAGACGAAAGGCAAGTCATCGCCGCCAGGCCTTGCCGTTTCTGCCGGCCCGGCCTGCCCGCAGCAAATCTTGCGTACCGGTACCGATTCCCCGGTCAGCAGCGATTCGTCGATATGCAGGCCATCGCTTTCCACCAGCCAGCCGTCGGCGGGCACCCTGTCACCCTCGCAAAGCACGACAAGATCGCCGCGCGCCACCTCGCGCCCGGCGATCCGCTTCCTGACCCCATCGCGGATCACCAGGGCGCGCGGGCTGGTCAGGTCGCGCAGGGCTTCCAGCGCGCGTTCCGTGCGGCTTTCCTGGACCACCGTGATCAGGATCGAAAGTCCGGCGAAGGCAACCAGGATCAGGGCCTCCTGAAGGTCGCCCAGCGCCATGTAGATCACCCCGGCGCCCAGCAGCATGGCAAGCATCGGTTCGCCCAGCACGTCCGCGACGATGCGCGGCAGGCTCCGCCGTCCCTGGCGCGGAAGCTCGTTGAAGCCTTCGGCCCGCAGGCGTTCGGATGCTTCGGCATCGCTGAGGCCATCGGTCAATTGCCGGGGCATGTCAGCACGCTGCGGGACAATGCGGTCCTCCAAAATCTCGATGCCTCATGCAGCCGGACCAATACTGACGGCAGGCTGCCACGCCTGACCGCAGGATTCTTCCTTCGCTGGCGCAGGCATAGCAGATAATGACCCTGGATCGACGCGGAAGACGTAACCGGCCGCGCCGTCTCGTGGCGGATGCCGATCCCGCGCCCGGCCGGCAGGTCTTCGCCGTTCCGCTCTGACAGTACCGGCCTCGCAAAGCCGCCTGTTGCGCGGCCTTGTGCCAGACGCCTGCAATCACAGACCGATTGTAGGGGTGTCTGGCGGAGCTGTCAGTCTAACCGCAACTTGCCTTCAAACGGACGGCCTCGTCCCATTGGGGTCCGGGGCATCAGAAATCCACCCGCACTTCCGCCAATACGCGGCGGCTGTGGGTGTAGAGCAATGCCCCGTTGCCAGAGACGCGCCAGCTGTAATCGTTGAACAGGTTGGCCACCTGCAGCCGCAGCAACGCGCGCGAGTGGGCAATGGCGAACCGGTAGCGCAGCCCGATGTCGAACACTTCACTGGGCGGTACCACCAGGCCGTTGCCGGCATTGGCCACCCGGCCGGACAGGCTTTCCAGGCTGGCATCGAACGATAGCGGGCTGGTGCCCGATTGCAGGCGCCAGTCCACGTTCAGACTGCTGCGCCGGCGGACGCTGCCGACGGGGCGCGGCCCGATGATCCCGCCATCCACCAGTTCCCCGCGCACCCCGGCATCCAGCAGCACTGTCCCTGCCACCACGGTCAGGCCGGCCAGCGGGCTGCCAGACAGCGAAAACTCGGCGCCCCGGTTCCGGGAAGAGCCCAGTTCACGGTAAAGCCCGTCATCATCGACGTTGAAATACGGCTTGGTGATCGAAAAGACCCCGGCCACCAGTGTCATGCCGGGGATGACCGCGTAACGGATGCCAAGGTCCGCCTGGTCCGTCATGATCGCTGGCGGCGCTTCGCCCCGGTTGGCCGCGTTGGCCGGGGCCACCGGCACTTCCTCGAACCCGCGCACGTATCCGCCATAGACGGTGAGGCGCTCGGCTGGCGTGAAGTTCGCGGTCAGGCTGGCGGTTACCGGGTGATCGCGGGTTGTGGCCGGGGCGGCTGCGGCGGCAAAAGCCACAGTCTTGCGGTAGGTAGAGACCGACAGGCCCAGGTCCACGGCGAAGCGGCTGGGGCTGGTCACCGCATAGGCGAGGCCCAGCGTGGTCTGGGCCACGCTGTCCTCGTCATCGGCCCCGAACGCGAACGCGGGACGCGGCTTTTCATCCTGGAACAGCAGGCTGCTGGGCCCCAGCGAAACACGCTGCGCGCCGCCGAACACGCGCTCTCCCCGCTTGCCCCGCAGGCTGGCCGTCAGGCGATGGGCCAGCGCCCCATTGCCAAACAGGCGCGACACCCGCACCTCGCCCGAACGCAGCACGTCGCGGTTATCGGCGTCGATCACCATGACCCGGTTGGGCGTGGTGCCGTCTGGCCGGGTATTGGCGAACAGGTCGGTGAAATTCAGGTCCACCTCGCGCCCGGCGCGGAACAGCCCGGCATCGATCCGCCAATCGCCCAGCGGCACGTGCAGCAAGGCCCCGGCGACGGTCTGGCTACTGTCCCGCAGCGACCAGCTCTGCCCGATCATCTCGCGCCGTTCGATCTTGGGAGGAAGAAAATCGCCGCCCGGAAATACCGCTGGGGCCGCTTCGTCATCGTAGGTGCGCGTATAGCCCCAGAAGCCGGTGACCGAGGCCTCTCCGCCCGGCCGCCAGGTGAGGCCGCCCGTCAGGATATGCGATTTGAAATCGCCCCCTTCGTGGCGGTTCTGCCTGCGGATGGAACCGCCGCCATAGGCGGTGAGCGCATCGGCCACGCCCAGCCGCGCATCCAGGCTGGCGACAAGCGAGCCATATTGCCCGCGCTCCAGGCTGACGGTCACCAGTTCGCCCGGCTCGGCCGCCGTCAGGTCGTAATCGACGATGCCGGTGGGCGCAGGGAACGGGTAGCCCTGGGCGGTCAGCCCCACGCGCACACGGCTGCCCAGGACCAGCCGGTTGGGCGGCGTTTCGATGGGCGCGAAATACAGGCCTTCAATGCGGGTGTTGCCGGCATCGACCGGGGAAAATCCCCGCACTTCGGTGGCGGTGTAGATGCCGATCCGCTCGTTCCCCACGGACTGGCCGAAGGCATCGCTGGCGCTGGCGGTGGCATTGCCATCCACGCCCTGGGCGTGCAGGCCAGCCGGCAGCAGCAAGGCCGCAACTGCGGCGGAAACGGTTAAACTTCGCATGTCGAGCCGATCCCATCTGGCCCGCAACGCCGGCACTGATACCGGGACGGGCGCGCCCTGCTAAGTGGGCCAGCACGGCTTGCGAAACAACTTCCGATCATATCGTTATGACGCGGCATAGATAACGGGCAGCGCGGCCCGTCAGATGGTCAGCGAAACCGCGGTGGACAGGTAGACCGTGTCCCGCCTTCCGGGGGAGCCGGGCGCGTGGTCATAGAAGCCACCCTTGCCCAGCCAGACGAGGTTGGTTTCTGCCCGCAGCACGCCCGCAAGCAGCCAGTACCGCACACGGCTGTCGATCTGGTGACCGGCAAACCGGCCGGAGGCTCCCGCCGGATCGCGCACCCCGCTGGTGGAGAAGCTGTCGTAGCGGCTGTCGAGCCACAAGGGCCGGTAGGCGATGAAGGCATCCCAGCTTCGCGACGGGGCAATCTCCGCCCGCAGGCCCAGGGCGTTGATGTTGGCCCGCCCCACCGCATTGTAGAGGCCGGCCGGGGCAAGGTCGGCCCGGCGCATGCCGAACAGCGTATCGAAGCGCGTATAGCGCGGCCCCGGCCCATCCCCGCTGGCGCGGTCGAACTCCACGGCAAGCCGCAGCCGCGCCGGGCCGGAGATGCTGTAGCCCGCCTCCCCATGGACGAACCATGCGCGCACCGGCAGCACGGCCGCACTGGCGGCTGTCGAGGCGCGGATAGTACCGGTCTGCCAGATGCCTTCGAATTCGAAGTCCGCCTTGCCAGCCTGTGGATCGCGCACGATCCGGGCGCTGTAGGTGTCCAGGTGCCGGTTGCGATTGGGACGGCCGGGTACATCGCGTTCCGCCAACCCGAAATAGCCCAGTTCAACGCTGGCCCCCGCCAGAGTGTTACGCCTGGCGACGAGGCCGCCCCACAATTGCAGGTCGAAGCTTTCCCTGTCCCAGCGGGTCTTCTGGTCCAGCAGGGATGGCAGGTCATCGGGCAGGCGGACTTGCGGCAGGACGTAGATGGCGCTCGTCGTAACGCCGCCAGGCAAGGCAGCGTCCACGCGCAGGCCCGTGTAGCCGTTGGTCGTGTTGCGATAATCGTCCGCTGCCACCAACCGGCGCGAGCCGAGGTTGAGTGTGAAGCGGCCCGCCTGCACCGTGGCGCTGGAGCCCTCGCCAAAAGGATCGGCGAGATCCGCGCCAAGGTATGCCTGCACCAGTTCGAAGGTGTTGACTTCCCCCGTGCCGAGCGTGGTCCCTGACTTGGCCAGCCAGGCCCGGCTGTCGAACAGTTCAGCGCCGATGCGCAGCACGCCGGGATCGTATTCGGCAAAGACCGTGGTGCGCAGGGCAAGCTGTTCCTCGCTTGGCCGGAAACCGGCGCGCGGCTGGCCATCGAGCACCTCGTAACGCAGGCGAGACGATGCCCGGATGGTGAAGTCCTCCGGATCGCCAATCACAGCCTGCAGAGGCGTTGGGGAAGCACTTTGCGCCATCGCCGGGGCAAGTGGCAGGGCCACCAGGAGGGCGCTGGCGCAAACAAGGCGCGGGCTCAACAAATCCGGATCTCCCCAGTCAGGCCGTTCATCGGCAGGCCGCCACGGGCCAACTTCATTTCGTCACCGGCCATCAATGCAAGGTGCCCAGCCAATCGGCGATCATCGCCTGCCCGGCCGCCACGGCGGCGGGACCGTGCCGGTCATGATCAGCGCGCAGCTGGTGCGGGCACTGTCCGGCATCGGCAATGTCGCCCGGCCATTCCTTGGTCCAGACGTGGAACCGCTCGTCCAGGCCCATCTCGGCGTGGAACTGCAGGCCCAGCACGTTCCGGCCCCGCCGGAAGGCCTGGTTCTCGTAACGCTCGCTGGAAGCCAGCCGTTCGGCGGCCTGCGGCAAGGTAAAGGTATCCCCGTGCCAGTGCAGCACCGGCTGGTCCTGCAAATGGCGCAGGGGTTCGGCTGCCGGGCTTTCCGCCAGCGTGATGGGATGGAAGCCCACCTCTTTCCGCGGACCGCGATAGACCCTTGCGCCAAGCGCGGCAGCGATCATCTGCGCGCCAAGGCAGACGCCCAGCGTGGGCCGGTCAAGCTCCAGCCGCATGGCCAGGCGGCTGAGCTGGCAACGGATCCACGGCAGCCGGTCCTGATCGTAGACGGACATCGGCCCGCCCATCATGATCAGCAGGTCCGGCTGGCGCAGGTCGAGCGAACCGAAGGCGGGATCGGACACGTCGATGCGATCCAGATGGTATCCCGCCGCCTCCACCGGCGCGCGGAACCCCGCGATCCCTTCATATGGCACGTGGCGGATGATCAGGGCGGACTTCATGGCGCAGCCTCACAAACCCAGGCGGGCCCAGAAATCCTCGGCCGTCCGCACGCCTTGGCCAGGCCCCCGTTCGGACGTGTTCCACGATGGGTGCGGCAGGCGGGGCACGAAGTGGGGCCCGCGCAATGCCTGTGGGCGAAGGATACCGGTGTTTCGCATTTCGCATTCTCCTGCACTTGGCACGAGCCCTGCGTCGTCGCGTCGGTCCGTGCGCTTTAGCGGTTGGTTTCGCGGAGCAAGCTGACATGATCAAAAGCCGCGGCCCGTTGTGCGGGCATCGCTTTCCTAACTTTTTTGATTGAGAAGCCAAGCAAGGCTTGTTTGCCATGCCTAAAGCCGGGTTTTCCGTGCCCAATCCAATCCATTGCCGGTCACAAGCTTGTGCCGATTGCTTGGTTGGGCGGGCGGTTTGCTCCGCATAACCCTGCGCGCATTCTCACCTCTCATGCGCGGAGCCCAAGATGTCGCGGCTGGTTTCTGATTTCCTGGCCTTCATCCAGTATCGTCTGGGGGCGGAAGTAGATGCGGCCGGGCTGGTCGTTCCCGATACCAGCTGGAGCGCGCAGCTCCAGGCATCGGAACGGCTGTGGATGGTGCTGGAAGGCACCCACGTCATCACCATCATGCTGTTTGCGGGGACCATCCTGTTCGTGGACCTGCGGTTGCTGGGCGTGGCCTTGCGGGATGTGCCCGTCTCGCGCGTGTCGCGGGCCGTGCTGCCCTATACCGTGGCCGGGTTTGCGATCATGGTGCTGACCGGCGCGGCGCTGGTGTTCGCCAATCCGCTGGAATACTTTCACAGCTTCGTCTTCCGACTGAAAGCGGTGTTCCTGCTGCTGGCGGCGATCAACATCTTCTGGTTCCACGCCCGTGTCAGCAAGAGCCAGGACGCGTGGGATGCCCAGCCCCGCCCGCCCCGGACCGCGCGCCTGGCGGCGGGAACCTCCATCGCCCTGTGGCTGCTGGTGATCGCGACGGGGCGCTATGCCGCCTACGACTGGTTTGCCTGCGACCAGGCCAGCGGCTTCGTGGCCGCGGTTTCCCAGTGCGAAACCTACCATCAATCCCTGGCTGCGGCCGAAGCGGAGCTGGCCCTGTGAGCGTGACGATCAAGGACTGGTTCCCCTCTGCCGCGCAGGGCATCGAAGCCCTGGCGCAGACCCCTGCCGTGATTGCCCTCAACCAGTCGCTGTGGCTGTTCTCGTTCATCGAGACGCTGCACCTGCTTTCCATGGCGGTGTTGGGCGGCGCGGTGCTGGTGCTGAACCTGCGTGTGCTGGGCGCCGTGTTGCCGGATGCGGTGCCGCAGCAGGTGGAACGCGCCGCGCGCCCATGGCTGGCGGCGGGCATCGTCGGCACCATCGCCACCGGCATCGTGATGATGCTGGCCACCACGGTCAGTTCGCTGACCAGCACGGCCTTTGCGGTGAAGATGGCGGCGCTGGCGGCGGCCATCACGCTCAGCATCACTTGCGCCTCGCAGGTCCGGCGCGGCGGTGCCTCAAGCCGGTTGGCGCTGGCGGCTGCGTTGCTGGCCGGCGGGTTGTGGCTTGGCGCGCTGCTGCTGTTTGCCGGCACGGCCAACCTTGGCGCCGGGGCACTGCTGGTGGCGTGCGTGGGGTTCCTGCTGGTGGGCACGCTGCTGCCAGCGCGGCGGCGGGTGTACCTGGCCGGGATCGCCGTGATCCTGGTGGCCGGGCTTGGCGGCACCTTCTTCCTGCCGGCGAGCGCGGCGGGTGATGCGTGGACCATCCGCCTCAGCCTCGCCACCATGGCCATCGCCGCAATCTGGGCGCTGGCCTTCGGCTGGCTGGAAAAGGCCGCATCGCCGCCTTTGTCATCTGCCTCGGCGCGGCAAGCCGCCGCTCTGCACCTTTCAGCCTTCGCTACGATCCTATCGTGGGTCACCGTGGCTGCGGCGGGGCGCTGGATCGGTTTTAGTTGATCCCCGGTGGGCTAAAATACCGATTCTGCATATCTTAAATCATTTTGATTGGTTCTGACGCAAAAACCAAACGCTAAAACCACTTTCACATCAAATGAGGGGTTTTAGCGGTGCTTATTGAATACAAATATCGTCATTACATGGCGGCAACTCTGCTTTGCGGTGCTGCCATGGCTGGTTTGGCAACGCCTGTTTCCGTAGCCGCGCAATCGGCAATTACCGCAGAAGCGCAAACGCCCGCCACCCTGGACCGGGCCGCAATCGACAGCCTCCTCGCCAATCCGGCCGAAGCCGTCTTTATCGACCTGCGCCGGGCCGATGAAATCGCGGCAAACGGGGGCTTTCCGGTCTATCTCAACATCCAGCTCTCCGAACTGGACCGCTTCCTGCCCTACATCCCGCGCGACCGGGCCATCGTCACCGTGTCCAACCGTGGGCACCGCGCACTGACCGGCGCGGCGCTTCTCGCGCAGCAGGGTTTCCGCGTGCTGGGCGCGGCGGGGGCGCTGGATTACCAGGACCAGGGCGGCGATCTCTTCGGTCGCCGTTTCGAAACGCCGGCGATCCCCGGCGTGGTGGCTGCCGACACGCGGGTGGAAGTGGTGCGCGAAGGGTTCGCGGCCACCGAAGGCCCGGTTGCCCTGGCCGACGGATCGCTGGCCTTCACCGAAAACAGCGCCAACCGCGTGGTCCGCATCGGCACGGACGGGGCCGTATCCACCCACGTGCCTGATGCCGGCGGCCCCAACGCGCTGGCGATCAACGGCCAGGGTGCCATTGTCGCCGTGCAGACCGCGTCCCCATCCTCCATTGCCGTGATTGCGCCTTACCGGCAGGTGCTGGCATCAAGCTTCCATGGCCGCCCGTTCGGCCGCATCAATGATCTTGCGCTGGCGCAGACGGGCGACATCTATTTCACCGATCCCGGCGTGGTGCCGCAGACCCCTGCCGGCCAGCCGCGAATCCAGCCGGAAACCGGTCTTTATCACCTCGCGCCCGATGGCACCGTCACGCTGGTGACCAGCGACATCCGCCGCCCCAACGGCGTGGCCCTTAGCCCGAACGAGCGGACGCTCTATGTTGCCGACTCCTGGGGCCGCGAGCTCATCGCCTACTCGGTCGCCACCGATGGCGGCCTGTCGAACCCCCGCCCATTCGCCGCGCTGGCCGGGTTTGCCGAGCTGCCCGAAGGGCCCACCAGCGGTGCCGACGGGATCGCGGTGGACAGCGAAGGGCGCGTTTACGTCGCCACGCGCGCCGGGGTCGAGATTTTCTCCCCGCAGGGTGAGGCGCTGGGCGTGATCGCCCTGCCCCGGCAGCCGCAGAACCTGGCCTTTGCCGGGACTGACCGGTCGCACCTTTACGTCGTCGGACGCGGCTCGGTCTTCCGCATCGCCACCCAGGCTCGCGGCGTGGACCGGCCCGGCAAATAGCCTGCCAGCCCGCCCCCCATCATCACTCATTCCCTGCTGGACATTGCAACCATGAACCTCATCCACCTGCCTTCCTCCCGCCGCCGCAGGAGCGCGTGGCTGTTCACAACCGCGCTGATCGCCGGGGTCGCCACCTCGCTTCCGGTCAACGCCCTTGCCGCGGAGGATGCGGCGGTCGATCAGGCAGCGCCCGGCGATGCGCCGGCTACCGCAACTGCCGTGGCCGCTGTTGCTGCTGCTGCCGCCGCCGACCCGACCATCATCGTTGTCACGGCCCGCAACCGCGCGGAAAACGTGCAGGACGTGCCGATCCCCATCTCGTTCCTCTCGGCAGATACGATTGCCCAGCAGCGCGTCTTCACCATCGCGGACCTGACCCAGCGCGCGCCGGGCCTGACGGCCACCACGCCAAACGCCCGCCGCTCCGGCGTATCGCTGCGCGGCATCGGCCGCACCAGCGGTAACGACAATATGGAGGCCGCCGTCGGCACCATCGTGGATGACGTGTTCCTGGGCCACGTGGGCATGACCTACCAGGACTTCACCGACCTCCAGCAGGTGGAAGTGCTGCGCGGCCCGCAGGGCACGCTGCTGGGCAAGAACACCTCGATCGGCGTGATCAAGTACACCACGCAGGCCCCCAGCTTCACGCGCGAAGGCACCTTCGAGATCGAACGGGGCTTCACGCATGACGGGCTGAAGGCGCGCGGATCCTATTCCAACGCGCTGATCGAGGACCTGCTGGCCTTCCGCGCTTCCTTCTTCACCGATCGGCAGGAAGGCGACATCCTCAACGTCAACCCGGCGCGTGGCGGCCGCTGGCATGAACGCAACCGCTGGGGCGGGCGCGTGCAATTTCTGCTGACGCCCAGCGACAATTTCTCGCTGCGCCTTAACGCCGATACGGCGGAGACGAACGAGAACTCCAACACCAAGCCGTTCATGGTCGATCCCGCGCGGCTGGATGACGGATCGCTGCGGACCACAACCTACAGCACCCGCCTCGCCCGCAGCTATTTCGGTGGCTACGTGCCGATCATCGGGTCGTGGAACACGATCGACATGGACCAGGCCGAACCGCTGATCACCCGCAACCACGGTGTCTCGCTGGTCGCCAACTGGGATCTGGACGCGTTCGAGCTGACCTCGATCAGCGCGTGGCGCGGTTTCCATTTCGACGCGAAGAACGATAGTGAGCAGACCCGCTTCGTCATCGCCCGCAGCGGCACGCTGGTCGATACCGAACAATTTTCGCAGGAGCTGCGCATTGCCGGCGATCTGGGTGACGTGCTGTCCTACCAGGGCGGGCTTTACCTGTTCCGGATCGAGACCGACACCACCAGCCGCAACCTCTATGGCCGCGATGCGGGCGCGTTCTATGCCTCCAATTCGCAGTACAACACGCTCAACACCCCGGCGAACCTGCCGCTGTTGCAGGCATCGCTCAACAACGTGTTCGTCACGTCCTACCAGAACCCGGTTTCACGCAGCCAGGCGCTGTTCGGCCAGCTGGATTGGCACCTGACAGATGCGTTGACGCTGACGGCGGGCCTGCGTCACACCTGGGAGCAGAAGGACAGCACCACCTCGCGCGCGTCCACGCTGATTGATGGCTCGCCGCTGGTCTCCACCGGCAACGCCACCGCCGACGCCATCCGTGCCGCGCAGACCAGCACCAGTTACAGCAACATCGCCGGCACGCCGATCCGCGATGGATCGTTCTCGTGGCTCATCAACCCCAACTGGGAAGTGAGCGAAAACCTGCTGATCTATGCCTCGGCCAGCGGCGGCGGCAAGTCGGGCGCGGTGGCGTTCCTCAACGATGGCACGCGCGCCAACGTGCTGCCTGAACGCACGCTGGACTTCGAACTGGGGTTCAAGAGCGAGCTGCTGGACAACGCCCTGCGCTTCAACGTGAACCTCTACCACACGCGGGTGAAGGACTACCAGAACGTCACCAGCTATGCCGACCCCGCCTCCAGCACCGGGTTCTCCTCCCGGCTGGGCAACATCCCGCAACTGCGCGCGCGCGGCATCGAATTCGATGGCGCGTGGGACGTGGCGGATGGCTTCTCGCTGACCTTTGGCGGGGCCTGGAACGATGCGGAATATACCGACTGGGCCAACGCCACCTGCCCGCGCAACGTGCCCGCCAGCGTGCCCGTGTGTGACAACAGCGGCCGGCAGGTGGTGGGCGCGCCGAAGTGGAACCTGATCCTGGGCTTCGATTTCGAGCAGGAGCTGGGCAACAGCGGCTTCTACCTGCGCGCCTTCGGTTCGCACACCTACCGTTCGGGCCACAACCTCGAACAGCTGCTTTCGCCCTACGGCTTCCAGGAAAGCTACAGCCTGACCGATGCGGGCATCGGCATCGCCACCGAAATTGACGGGGTGGAGACCGAACTGAGCGTGGTCGCCAAGAACCTGTTCGACACGCAGTACACCACCAGCGTCAACGATTTCAGCAACAACGCCCCGGTTGGCTACGACGGTATCGGCCCGCGCCGCTACATCGGCGCCATCCTGCGCGTCAATTTCTGAGGAGAGCAAACATGCAGACCCCCCGCCTTCATATTCCCCGCCTTGCCCTGGCCGCCACCGCAAGCGTGCTGGCCGCCATCGGCGCCATCCAGGCCGTGCCTTCGATTGCCCACCACGCCTTCGCGTCGGAATTCGATTCCTCGCGGCCCATCGTGCTGAGCGGAACGGTGACCCGCGCCCGGTTCGTCAACCCGCACAGCTGGGTTTACATCGACGTGCGCGACAACGCCGGCAACGTCACCAACTGGGGCTTCGAATTCGGCACGCCCAGTTCGCTGCGCGGCAGCGGCATCACGCGCGAGACGATCCAGGCGGGCACGCGCGTGCGCATCGCCGGCTTCCGCGCCAAGAACGGCTGGCCGTTCGGCTATTCCACCACGCTGGTGCTGGCCGATGGACGCCGCTTTTCCACTGGCAGCGCGCCCGATGCGCCTGCCCCGCCGGTCAACTGAGCGCAAAGGAACCTCTCTTGAAACACTTGTCCCTTGCGGTGGGCGCGGCCCTGCTGGCTGCCCTTCCCGCGGCGGCCGAAGCCCAGCAGGCGCCGCCCGCCCCCACCTCCGCAGCCCTCTCCTCATCCGCGGCAACGGTGGCCATTCCCCGCCTCGCCAGCGGCAAGCCCGATTTTTCCGGCATCTGGCAGACGCTGAGCGAAGCCGATTACGACCTGGAGCCGCACGCCGGGCGGCGTGATGCCCCGCCGGGAGCGGGCGTGGTGGAAGGCAATGCCATCCCCTACCTGCCCGACGCGCTGGCCCAGCGGCAGGCCAACTTTGCCAGCCGGCAGGAGGATGATCCGCGCCTGCGCTGCTGGGTGCTGGGCGTGCCGCGCGGGGTCTATTACCCGGCCCCGTTCCAGATCTTCCAGCGCGATGCGGATCTCACGCTGGTGCACCAGTTCGGCAACCAGGTGCGCACCATTCACACCAACGGCTCCCGCCACCCGGAGGAGGAAGGCCAGGAATTCTGGCTGGGCGATTCCCGCGGCCACTGGGACGGCGATACGCTGGTGGTGGACGTGACCGATTTCGGCCCGGAAACCTGGCTGGACCGGTCAGGCAACTTCCACTCCGAACAGTTGCACGTGGTGGAACGCTGGCGCTTCGTCGATGCTGACACCATCGCCTATTCGGCCACGCTGGAAGACCCCAAGGTGTTCAGCCGGCCATGGACCATATCCGTCCTGCTGCACCGTCGCCGCGATCCGGGTGTGCGCCTGATCGAGGATTACTGCTTCACCCTGCAGTACGAACAACACTACCCCCACCAGGAGGGCAATTGATGCCGCGTCACCTCATTGCCGCCGCGCTGCTGGCCAGCGCCCTTTGCCCCGTGCAAGCATTCGCCCAGGTGGAAATGCCGCCTGCCGCCCAGCCCACCGCCGGCAACATCCGGTGGAGCCGGACGGTGCCGCAGATTACCCAGGGCAGCTGGACCGGCGCCGTCCTGTCGGACGGGCAGCCGGATGTGCAGGGCTTCTATTCCAACACCATTTCCAACCACAGCAACTTCACCGATCCGCAGGCCGGGCCGCCGGGTGAACCGTCGGAAGCCGCCAGCCTGCCGCGTGACCAGCGCGCGCCCAGTCGGGTGTCCGATCCGGCCGACGGTGAAATCCCCTACCTTCCCCACGCCCGCGCCCTGCAGCAGCGGTTTGCCGCCAACTTCGCCAATCCCACGCAGCAGCAATACATCGAACCGCTGGCCCGCTGCGCGCCCGCAGGGGTGCCCAAGTCGTTCATGTGGCACGGCTACGAAATCCGCCAGTATCCGGGCTTCGTGCTGTTCCTGTTCGACAGCGGTTGGCGCATCATCCAGCTGGGCGACCAGCAGCACCTGCCTGACAACATCAAGCTGTGGAACGGGGATTCCATCGGCAGCTGGGAAGGCAACACGCTCCACGTCAGTGTGCGCAACAACAACGGCAAGGCGCTGTTCGGCCGGTATGGCGATTTCATGAGCGAAAACGCGGTGGTGGAAGAACGCTATGTCTTCGCGCCCGATGGCACCGGGTTCCTCTATCACGCCACGTTCACCGATCCGACGATCTATTCCCGCCCGTGGACGGCGACCATCCCGGCGCGCCGCTACAGCACTGCCGACCAGCCCGATGGCTGGCACTTCGATGTCAGCCCGGTGAACCGCGCAGGCCCGCTGGAATACGAACACCTGGAACGCATCTGCGTGGAGAACAACGGCCCCTTCGGCGGCGGCGCCGTGGGCGTGCCGTTCGAAGGCGCGGTGATCGATCGTTAGGTCAGGGATCCCTCTCCCTCCCGGCCTTGCAGAAACTGGGGTGGGGGCGCAAACCGCGCTCCCACCCCCTTTTTCATCAGCGGGCAAGGCCGCCGGTCAGCCGAACTTGCGGGCCAGCACGCCGGCCACTGCATCCGCCGTCTCCGGCGTGATGCGGGCGCCGTAGACGTTGACCATCTTGGTCACGGAATCGCGCCAGAATTGCGCCCCTTTGGCGCGCGGCTGGGTGGTGATGTAATCGAGCGAATGACAGGCGGAGCATTGCGCGACGACGATCTGTCCTTCGCTGTCCGCCAGCTCCGCCGGAACCGTATCGCGCGGCAACTGCACACTGTTGGCTTGCGCAAAGGCGCTGCCGCCAGCCAGCAGCAGGGCGCAGGCGAGGATGATTGCAGGCTTGTTCACAGGACCTCCACCGTAACGGTTTCAACCACGTTGCGCATATATCCGGCGGGTTGCCACAGCGGGGTGAACGGCTGCGTGGTGCCATCACGCGCCAGCGCGCGCACCAGCAGCGCGTGGGTGCCGGGCCGCAGGTCCAGGCCCAGCCGCCATTCGCGGAACGAGTAGCGCCCCAGATCCTCCCCCAGCCGCGCGCCTTGCCATGTCTGCCCGCCATCAGGGGAAACCTGCACCTGCGCCACTCCGCTGCCACCGTCGAAAGCGATGCCGCGCAGCTCGTGCGTGCCCGCCCTTAGCCGCTGGCCCGGTTGGTGGCTGGTGAGGAAGGATCGCACATTGAGCCGCGCGATCGGCCGCGTGCTGGCCGGGCGTCCGCCCGGTTCGACGCAGGCGCAATCGTTGTCCGGCACGCGGTAGGCTGACTTCATCCAGTAACCATCGTAATCGGCATCCAGCACCGTGATCTCGCTCAGGTGCTTGATCCAGTAGGTCCCGTAATACCCCGGCACGACCAGCCGCAGCGGGTAGCCGTTGAGGAAGGGCAGGTCCTCGCCGTTCATGGCAAAGGCCACCAGCACCTCCCCGCCCAGCGCATGATCGATATCGAGCGCCTTGGCATAATCGGGGATCGTGGTGGCCGGCGGCTGGTCCAGACCGTTGAATGTCACCTGCCGCGCGCCCGGTTGCACCCCTGCCCGTTCCAGCAGGGCGCGCAGCGGCACGCCGGTCCAGCGGGCATTGCCCATGGCCCCGTTGCCCAGCTGTCCACCGCCCACGCGCGGTTCGAAAAAGCCGCGCCCGTTGCCCGAACACTGGTTGACGGCCACCACCTCCTCCACCGGGAAATCACGGCGGATCGTGGCGAGGTCGAGCGTCAAGGGCCGCGCCACGTGGCCGCCGATGGAGAGCCGGAAGCTGGCCGGATCAATCGCCTCGGGCAGGGCCGACAGGTGATAGCGCACGAAGAAGGCATCGTTGGGGGTCAGCACCCCTTCATTGAACACCGCCATCGGCGTTTCCACCTGCGGCGGGCGCATGGTGAGGCCGATCAGCGGCCGCTTGCCCGGCAGGGTGACAAGCGGACGATCACCATTGGCGAACGGATGGGTGAATGTGCCCTGCTGCGCCGTGGCCCGCGCGGATACGATGCCCGCCGCACCCGCGGCAGCGCTGAGGAGGAACTCTCGTCGGTGGAAACCAGTCAAGCTGCGGCCTTTCCTTCAGTGGTGAATTCCTGCGGGGGATGCAGATCCATCCGCTGGTCGTAATGCTGCACGCTGCCCGGATCCGCAGGTGCCCCCGCGCCACGCGCCAACCGGCGCAGGGTGCGCTCGTCCAGATGCGGGGCCAGCGCCTCGATCAGGCGGTAGGAGTAGTTGCGCAGGAGGGCGCTGGCAGGGAACGCGAGCTTGGTGCTGGATGAAGGAAACAATGCCTTGGTTCCCGCCAGCGCCACCAGCGACGGATCATTCCGATCCACCGCCATCTGCGCCACGATGCCGATGCCAAGACCCAGGCGCACGTATGTCTTGATGACATCGGCATCCACCGCGGTCAGCCGCACGTCGGGCTCTATGCCGGCGCTTTCAAATGCGCTGTTGATGCGGGTGCGGCCGGTGTAATCGGCATTGTATGTAATGATGGGCCAGGCGGCGATATCGGCCAGGGTCAGGTTCTCTCGCCCGGCCAGCGGATGGCCCGGCGGCACCACTACCAGGTGATCCCAGGTGAAGCAGGGAAAGGTCCGCAGGCCGGGGTGCCCGTCAAGGGCTTCGGTGGCAATGCCAATGTCCGCCTCGCCATGCAGCAGCGCCTCGGCGATGGCGGCCGGCGCGCTCTGCCGCAGTTCCACCCGGACTTCGGGAAACTGCCGCACGAAGCGCAGCAGCACCTGCGGCAGCACGTAGCTGGCCTGGTTGTGGGTGGTGGCAATCACCAGCTGGCCGCGATCGGCCTCGGCAAACTGGTCGGAAATCTTCTTGAGGTTGTCAGCCTCCAGCAGCAGCCGGTCAATCACGCTGACCACTGCACGGCCAGCCTCGGTGACGCCCACCAGCCGCTTGCCACGGCGCACGAAGATCTCCAGCTGCAGCTGGGCTTCCAGTTCCTTGATCTGCTTGCTGACCCCCGACTGGGAAGTGAACAGCTGGCTGGCTGCCTTGGTGAGGTTGAGGTCATTCTGGACGGCGGCGCGGACATACCGCAATTGCTGGAAATTCATCTGATGCAGGACTCGCAAGGCCGGCAGCCCGCGCGGTGCGCGGGGCCGGATGATTCATGGAGGGCGAGAGCAGGCCGCAGACCCGCGCATCCAGGCAGCGAGAGCGGACCGGCGCAACCTGGGCGCCGGTGGGCTCAATTCGCGTGAAGCCAGGCCTGCGGCCTGACCCGGTTAGCTCGTCTTGGTCATGTGCATCGTATCACCTCACGGTTGAGGGGATCACGATGCCGTGCGTGGTCGCCTGGGCATCGCGCGCTTTAGCGGTTGGTAACGCGGAGCAAGCTGCATCCCGATCAAATGCCGCGGAACTGGAGAAGGCCAGATCACCTAATTCTCAACTTATTTGATTGAGAATTTTCTGTCAACCCCGCGCAGCCCGTCGCTCGGCCGGTGCTGCCGGTCGCAAGGGCCTTTCTCAACTAAAACAGTTGAGTTAATAAATGGATGTCGGACCATGCGAATCGGACGGCGAGCCATCCAACGGAGATCGCCCATGACACACGAAACCACGCTCAGCCCTGAAGACCTGGCGCAGGACCCTGCGGTCCTCATGATTCCCGGATTGAGCAACAGTCCCGAAGGCCACTGGCAGACCCGCTGGGAACGGCAAAGACCAGACAGCCGCCGGGTGGAACTGGGCGATTGGGACGATCCGCAGCGCAACACCTGGGTGAACAGGTTGAACCTCGCGATCTACCAGGCGCGGCGCCCCGTGGTGCTGGTGGCACACAGCCTCGGCTGCCTGGCGGTGGCCTGGTGGGCGAGATACGAGCAGCCGGCCCTTGGCAACCCTGTCGTCGGCGCCTTGCTGGTGGCGCCGCCGGATGTCGATCGGCCCGGCACTGACCCCCGCCTCGCCCGGTTCAGCGCCTGCCCGCGCGATCCGCTGCCCTTCCCCGCGTTTGTCGCGGCCAGCCGGGACGACGAGTACTGCCGCCAGAAGTCGGCGCGGATGATCGCCCGAGACTGGCAGGCACGCTTCGCCGATGCCGGTGCAATCGGCCATATCAACGCCCAATCCGGCATCGGCGACTGGGATTTCGGTTTGCTGCTGCTGGAGCAGCTCCTGCGTGAACACAGGTTGCGATCACAATCGACCGGAAGATCCCGTGGGAATGGTGCGAACTTGGCTGCATAGCCACCACGCGAAGTGTGCACGCGTATATACAACAGGGCCAAAAATTGGGCCGGTTGCTGACTGGCAGGTTCCGGCTGGGTGCGACAACCGCCACTGGATTGGGAATCCGAAATGCCCCGCTAGCGGATCAGTCGTATGGCCGCGGTTGGAGACAATGGCCGATCGAAAAGTCGATTTTCGTCCCATCGCTTCTGATTACCCAGAAGCATCCCTTTGCGACTTCACGAAGTCGCAAAAAAGAAAGCTATATCAAGGATGTAGCTGGCGGAGCTGTCAGTCTAACCGCAACTTGTCTCCGATTGGCAGGGTTCGACCTTACCTGGCGTTGGTTCAGGCCATGAACATCTGCCACTCAGCCAGGGCGGCCGAGCGGCGGGTCTTGTAAGTCGCCCTGTCGATTAGGTGGCGTTCAAGGTTGAAGTGGTTGTAGACGTTTGCGTGGACCGAGGCGAACTTCTGTAAGCTCTTCATCTGTCGAAACCGCAGCATGGCTCGTTCTCGTCGTCGGAACGGAAGGTGGCTGTTCTCCACCCGGTTGTTGGCCCAGCGACCTATCTCCTGCTTGTCGGAGTTGCCGAACTCGGTCATCGCTGCCTTGTACGAACGCAGGCCGTCGGTGGTTATCTCGGCCGGCGAGCCGTGGCGCTTCAGCGCCGTCCTCATGAAGGCCAGCGCCGCCTTCTTGTCGCGCGTCTTGGTAACGTAGCTCTCGAGTACCTCGCCTTCCTAATCGACCGCGCGCCACAGGTAATGCATCTCGCCGTTGATCTTTACATAGACCTCGTCAAGGTGCCACCTCCACTGGCGGACGCCCTTCATCCGGCTGCCCCGCTGGCGCCGCATGTGGGCTGCAAATACCGGACCGAACCTGTTCCACCAGTGGCGCACCGTCTCGTGGCAGATGTCGATGCCGCGCTCGGCCAGCAGATCTTCCACATTCCGCAGATTCAACGGGAAGCGCACATACATCATCACCACCGAGCGGATGATCTCAGGCGAAGAATTGAAACGACGAAAAGGGCTTGGCGGTAGGGCTCGAGATTTGCGCGGCATAAGTGGCGGCTAGCAGGGCTCGGCGCGAGGTGCCACGTTGCTCTGCCAGTGCCAATCGATGTCTATCTAGGTGGAGAGAACCGACCGTGGTCTGTCCGTCGGCCGTCTAAAATTCGACTCGTCGCGCAGACCAGCAATCTGTGCCGGGTCGCCGGCAGGGAAGCATTGAACCATATCCCAGAACTGCCGACGATCTGCGTTTGCCCGATTGAATTTGTATTGGAATTCTTTGACGTAAAGCCACAGAGTTTCTCGGCCGACAGATCTGTAGGTCCGTTTGATGCAGCGATTGAGATGCCGGAAATACTGATAACTGTTGGACCTTTTGAAATCCACGAAGGTACCCGCCACCTGGAGGGACTCAAAATCCTTGTAGCGTCCGCCATCGCAAAGTTGGGCGCGGATCGCCGGGTCGGAAGTCAGCATCTGGGAATCAGGGTTAATGACCTGGCGAAGAAAGGGAACCATGAGTCTGCGCTCCTGCTTGGTGATGACGCAGGCAGCAACTGCCTCGGCGTCAGACACGAGCAGCAGGCGGGCCCTGCCCTTACCCTTGCGCCCCTTGGTCCTGATCCTTCCGATAAGCCGACATTCGATACGAACGATCTGGCCTCTGCCCCCCAACTTCCGGCTTCGCTCGATCAATGCCATCTGGAGACGAACTTTACGGGCTAACCCGGCCGCAGAGCTAGTAGATAGGCCCATGTGGCTTTGCAGAAACGTGCTCGGAACGCCCTCATTGGAGTTTGCAAAAAGGAGGAAGGTGTAGAATACATCTCTCAGACTGTAAGTTGTGCGCTGGAGGATCGTTCCAGTCGTCACGCTGCGCGACCGGCCACAACCGTGCCGTGCGAGACGAAAGCTGTGATTGGTGATTTTCCAAGGGACGGGCCGCTTGCACTCGCACTCCCACTGGGGCGAGACGATTTGCAATAGATGATTAGCGCAGCTTGCATCATCGGGAAAGGCAGCGTCGAATTCTATAATCGATGTACCAAAAATCGCCATTGCAGCAGCTCCCGATCAACTGGATTTCGTCACGCCCTTCATCTGAGAAAGAAATCTCTAAAATCACACTGACTACGAGCCTTTTCCAAAGTCTGGGTTGTCATCGTTGGGCAATGGTCAATTAAATCGAGAAAACGCCTATCAGGGTCCCAGCGGCGGTTAAATCTAAACTGAAATTCCCTGAGATATTCCCATATGTTGTCCGAGCAATGTAAGAATACTGTTCCCCTGAGAAACCGCCTTAACTGGCCAAAGATCGCGTCGATGGGCCCATGATGGAAACCGTCCGAGTTTTTCCACTCCCTGCGATGGTTGACCACGGCGTGGTGCCAGTTACTGTAGCGGAGCCAATTGTAACCAGAAAAGGCATCGGTAACGATTGTCGACCCGGGGGCGACATAGGCTTCTATGACGCGCCGCGTCCACTCCTGGCTACGTTCAGGAAGGACAAAAAGCTGAATGCGCTGGTCACACCGCATGCCGAAAATGATCAAGCCAAATCGTCCCCGGTTGTAGTGTCCATCCTGTAAGCGCCTGACGTTGAGTAGCATCTCATCAATGTAAACGATCTTGTCATGTCCCCCCATGAGAAGGGTATCCTCAAGTAGGGCAGCTTGGCGGCGCATTCTGGCAATGAAGCCGACTGTGCGCACGAAATGGAGCCCGAAATGCTGCTGAATGAAGCCAGTTCGCAGCCCTAGGTTCATGTTCGAGAAGAGCAGGAGGCCATAGTAGGCCTGCAGCAACGGCAGGTGGCTGCGATAGAACATGGTATGCTCAGTCGGGCCTTTAGTCATTCCACAAGCGTGCCGGCAGCGGCTTTTCGTGTAGCGTGTCCAGTTCGTGATGGCGCCGCATTGCGGACAGGGGATGCAATCGAGGCGAACCCGCTTGAGGTGATCCCAGCAAGCTCGCTCGTCGGGAAACATTTGCTCAAACCGGTGGCGAGACACGCCGCCCACCGGTGGCTGCTGGAATTTGACCTGCTTCATCTTTTCTGGCCGAGTTGCAGACTGGCAGCCTGCATAACCGGAATGGTCTGGAAGGGTTACCAAATTGTCGAAGGGCCCCAATCCGGCGGCAGTCGGCCCCAACGCTACCCGTGGCCGGATAGCAAGAGCTCCGGGCGCGACTGTAGGCCAGAGGGGGCACAAATGCGGCGAGATACCATGGCGGCAACGGCGTGGGGAAACATCAACATGCCCCCATGACTAGCTTGGGCCCATCTGTCAGCTTGGCATCTTGCATGTATGGCTCATGGCTGCAGCGTACATATTAGAGGCTCTTCAAAAAGGTCTCGATTTGGTGACGAGCCTGGGGCTGGAGCCGAACCCATTCGTAGCGCAGATCGCGCGAATCCGGCTCTCGTCTGACCATGCCTGCTTCGACCAGGTAGCGAAGCCAGCGCAATCCGGTTGCGTATGCCGCCCCGCCTGCGACGCAGGCGCTCGACACCGAGATGCTCTTGCCTGCTGTCTCATGGCAATAGAGGTCGAGCAGAATGTCCCAGGCAGGTTCCCCAAACATCTTTGAAGGGAAGAGCGCCTTGCGCTGCTCACGAAATGCCAGGATTTCAGCTGCTTTGCGGGCAAGTCGCGAAGGAGCGTCGGCAGAAATTTCGAGGACCTGGGGAGATTGGCTAGAGGGTAATGCGCCGTTCAGAAGCACCGAGGCGTCCGCAAGATCGGACACCTGCTTGCGCCGACTTGCACCATCGGCTGACGGCTGCAGCCCGGCATTAGAGTTCAGTTTTGTCACCGCGGTCATAGGAGCCCTGCCTCATTCATGCTGTAAACTCTGGTCCCCCCCACGATCAGATGATCGACCAGCCGTATGGCGAGTGCGCTGGCCAACTGCGCGATCTGTCGGGTGGCGGCGATATCGTCGTGACTTGGCTCTGCTGTGCCTGACGGGTGGTTATGCACAATGACGAGCCCCGCTGCGCCCAGCTCTATGGTCCGGGCGAAAAGTGGGCGGAAGGCGACCTGGATAGTAGATACCGATCCGGTTCCGACAAGTTCGATGTTTAGGAACCGCCCTGCCGCATCGAGGTATAGCGAGTAGCATCTTTCCTCTGTCGGATGGTTGCAGTCGCTAACAAGAAACCGGTGGAACGCCGGATCCCGAATATTAAAGGCCGCGCCGGTCAGCTGTTCCCTTGCCGAAATATCTTTGAGGCTGCGCCCCAAGATGATGGCGGCTGCAATATCCGGGGCATCGGCCAGCGCCTGCAGTAGCAGGGCCTCTGGGGCGGCGCCGATCTGCCGGATGGAGCCGAAGCGCCTAAGGAGCAGCTCGGCTACCCAACGTGCGCGCGGCCCGGCGAAGGGTTGTAGGGTTGCCTCCAGGACCGGTAGGTGCCGTACTCCCTTGCCCGCCGGACGTGGGCAGCCGTTCCCAACGCGAGAAGTGCTATCAGCGAGCTGGACGGAGCCTGCATCAGGATCCCGTACGCAAGCTGCCCCATCTCGACGATTTGCCCGCGAGCGAAATGGGACAGGAGAGAGATGATCTGAACCGCTGCCATGCATAGTGGATAGACCCGATTTGCCTGAAGGGCGATCACGACAAGCGCGACTGCTCCGGCGAGATCGAAGGCGGTGTGGGCGTAATCGACCTTGACGTAGATAACCTGGCTATTAGTGGCCAGATGATAACCTTGGTCGATTACCAGCATCGCCAAAAGCGTGGCCGCAATGGCTCGCTCTGGCCCACACCCTTTAATGAATGCCCAGAGGCAAACGGACAGAAGGGCTACTGTATAAAGCGCAAACAGCATCATTATGCCATCATCAAGCACTTACGAGCCCTGCCGGTCAATTCCCTAAGCAACGGCCTTGAGGTGATATGTCCCACTCGGCGGTGGACAGCCTTCGGGCTCAGGAAACGTCGCCTTTTCAACTTCGAGCATTTCGCTGTGGACGCGCAGCAGATTGGACTGCGCATGGACGAGTTCCTTCTGGATTTCGGCCATGCGAACCAGCGCCGCCTGACCGGTCGCCGGGGGAATGTCCGCTTCGAGACGGGCGGTCAGGAGTGCCTCGAAAAGGCGAGTCGAGGCGAGCAGAGCGCGGTCGAAGGCTAGTTCGGCTGCGGGGAGATCCCGCCTGATGCGAGCAGCGTTACGATCAATGGACATCGTTGAAAGGCCCGAAATTGCAGTCGGCACGCTCAAATGCCGGCATGGTTCTTGACGAGGGCCGGTAGCCTTACCGTCCTAGGATCGCGGTCAAGCCCTGTGCCAGTCCTACCACAGCAACCATGCACAAGAGCAAGGCGGCCGTCGCAACGGCGATTAGGGCACTGCGAACTAGAAGCGAATTGCTGCCGTCGAGCATCCTCGGGACGACCCGGACCTCAGACTTTTCTTGCCATGGCGCATCGATCCTGAAGTGGACCGCGTCGGCGAGCGAGAAAACTCCGGCCGGGTCGTCTTGTGATCCTGACTGCTGGGAATGTTGCTCTGGCTGAAGCTGCAATTTTTCACCTGTCATTTGCTGACAGGCTGGATGTTGCGGCGCGGAAGATCCCTGTGCCGCGTGCGCGGGCCCGGCCGGGTCCGCGCACGAGCGGAAGATACGGGCTAGTTCCGAGCGTGGCACATTCCCGAATTTGGCGCGCAAGGCGTTGATGCGCTGATTTACGGCCGAATCCGAGACGCCGAGGTAATGGCCAATTTCCTTTGTCGTGCGGTTATCCGCTATGAGCTCCATAACCTCGCGTTGCTTGGGCGTGAGGCTGGCGAAAATGACTTCGGAGGAACCTTCAGGTTTCACCTTCGTTAACCTCGGACAGGAAGAATTGAGAACCTTTACCATAAGGGCAGCGGGCGCGAAACACCGAGGATCAACACATTGACGGTAGACAAGTGACTGAATCCTTGTGCGGCACCGGCCCGCCACGAGCAGCGTCCGCCCGGCCTGCGGCCGGCCCTGATCGCGCCCGCAAACGCCGCAACCTGCAACACCTCGCTTCCTCTCATCCGATGACAAAGAGGAATAATTGTCGCAAACTGGCAAACGAGGTTCGTTATTGTTTCCAAGCTGAAGCGCCCCGTGTCCCGGTGGCGACCAACCGTCAAGCAGAGCAGGCCCCTCTCAACGCGCGATAAGCAATGCCGGGATCATGAACGTTGTTGCCAAAGGCATAAAAGGGGCATGTAGTGCCCCATTCATTTCACAGGGAGGCGTTCGAGAGCGAGAGCCGAGGCTCCAGCAAACAAGAGCTTAACCATTACCTCCAATCCGAACACAGTTTATAAGGGTTCCTACTAGTCAGAGATGATCTCTTGTTACATATTCCTTCCATCTAATCGGGGCGTTAAAATGTGGGAGTGAACATTTGGCGAAAAGGGATTGTTTTCGTGCATCTGTTTTTCAATTGCAGGCCGTTGCACGCGAAGTTCTTGAGCGAACTAATGAATTTATGGACTTGGCGAAAACGATGGAGTTGCCAGAAAATTCTAAAAATAGGCGGTATTTTAGCGATCTTCCTTTACTTTCTGCCATTGCCAAAGAGGAATACCGGCAGCGAAGAGCTAGAGAGCAATTTTTTGACCCTGCGCTGTTTGGTGAACCGGCTTGGGACCTGCTCTTGGATTTGTTCATACAGCGGGCCGCAGGAAAGGCGGTCAGCATAAGCAGCGCCAGCGTAGCCTCCGGGGTGCCAAGTACCACTGCCTTGCGATGGATCGGCCTGCTGGAGGAGCAGAAGCTTGTCAGGCGCACAGCCTGCCCCTCTGACAAGCGCGTTTCCTGGGTCGAGCTATCCGAGGAGGCATTCCTGAAGGTGGCCGCGGCGCTGCGGACTCGTGCTCCCTCAGTGTTGTTAGAACCGATCAAGCATGCGGCAAGGCCCTGAGTAAATTTGCCGCAGGTCAGGCTAGCGCGCGACCTGGCCTGATCTTGGCGCGCCCAGCATGGTAAACGACGTACCAACCTCATTTCGTAGCAGGAAGGGAACGATGCCCGTTAGCGTGCGTGCAAACTCCCGGGACCTAAATACGGACCGCGACTGAAGGGCTACGACAAATGATCAGCAATCTCACGCCTAAGCAAAGGGAGGTCTTGCGGCTCCTTGCGGGTCATATGACTTCCAAGGAGATTGCCAGGTGCACTGGCATATCGCCTTCGGCAGCCAATCAGCGCATTGCAGCGGTCTGCCGCAGGCTAGGCTTTGCCAGCCGACGCGAAGCAGCCCGGTTTTACCTGCAAAACGCCCCGGAAGAGCCTCGACGCGACTACCAGCGCATATCTTGACGCGCAGTCAGGCACTGAGGACGGTTGGCAACGTTACATTTTTGTTAACCAAGCTTAGAGCTTTTGATATAACTCTCCCACGCGTGGACGCTGGTCTGGGAGATGAAAGATGCGCTCGGCGCTGGAGATCGTTGCATTTTCGAATGCTGATGAGCTCGAAGGCACGATTGCACTGCTGGAAACGGCATTGGCTTCTCTTGACCGAGCGGACCGCCATCTTTGCGGAGCTCTGGTGGCATCTGCCCTCGACTTACTTCTTGAAGAGCAACTGGCCGACAGAAGCCGTCTTGCAGTTAGCGCTCGTCACTGATCTGGCCTTCGTCCTCTCCTCCACCGCGAACCACCCCATATCGGCCTGCACCGTGCCCCTGATAGGAGTGACAGTCAGCGAACCGCAATGCGGACAAGCCGGCTCGCCATTCCAGCGCAGAGCCCCCATGTGGGCGGCGGCCTTGGCTTCGGTGTGAAATATGGGATCTGTGGTGGTCATGGGCTTTGATCATCCTGAAGATCATGATCATTTTTGACCAAAAAATATAAATATATATTTTTCAGTTTGACATATATTGTTTGTAATAAATTATAAAGATTCAAAAAATAGATGGCGAAAAATGTTATGATATATTGCAAATGGCCCGCAAGGATGAACGCCTGACAGGCTAGACCTCTTGCTGCAGGCCACGGCCCTCGCAGGAGGGGTCTCCCCGCCAAGCGGAGACAATCGCCGAAATTGCCCTCACCTGAGCAACCGATGTCGGCGCGATCATTTGGAATGTAGCCCGGCGGCAGATTGATCCCTATGTCGGCCCAATGATGCGACAGTCGCCGCCAGCCTAAGAATGTACACGAAGCCCACGGGGCATCTCTTCAATCGTTGCTTTGGTGTTCATCCATAATATGCAATGAGTGCTTCCCAATGACAGCAGCAGCAGACCGCATCCGTACACACCGTCAGTCGTTCGCCGCGCCAGGATCGCCGCTGGATAAGATGGTGCGCTTCCTTGCGGTGGCCTTACCCGCCGCCGTGGGCGTTATCGCGGCGATGATGCTGATCACCCCCCTGTCGCCACGCGGGGAGGTGTCCTTCCTGCTCGATCGCAACAAGGTGGCTATCGCAGAAGACCGGTTGCGGGTGGACAACGCCATGTACCGGGGGGAAGACAAGAACGGCCGCCCGTTCTCGCTCTCCGCCGGGCAGGCGGTGCAAGGCAGCGCCAGCGTGCCGGTGGTGGAACTGCGTGACCTGGTGGCGCGCATTCTGCTGGCCGAAGGGCCGGCCGTGCTGTCTGCCCCGAATGGAGCCTACAATATCGAGGAAGAGCGGCTGGTCGTGCCCGGCACCCTCTCGTTCAGCGCAGCGGACGGTTATGCCATTTCCGCACGCAACGTTATGATCGATCTGCCATCGCGCATAGTGACAGGTACTGGCCGGGTGGAAGGCACGATCCCGGCGGGCACTTTCGCGGCTGACGATTTCCGCGCCGACCTTGTCAACCGGGTGTTCGTGCTGTCCGGCAATGCGAGCCTGCACATGGTGCCCGGCCAGCTCAGGATGCCGCGCGTTCCGCGCCGGTTGCAGACCACCACCCAGCCCAGGAGCAGCGTGCGATGACCCACTTGCCAGATGCGTCCGATGGTCTAACTGCTAGCCGCATGAGCAATCCCCGCACACCTTATCGGAGCCTCGCGCTGCGCGGCCTCGCCGGTGGCCTGCTGGCCGGTGCCGTGGCGGCTGCTGCCTTCGGATCGGTGGCGGGGGCGCAGAACATCGCCGGGTTCAATTCGAACCAGCCGGTCAGCTTCGATGCCGACCGGATTGAGTTGCAGGACCGGCAGAACCGCGTGGTGCTGTCGGGCCGCGTGGTGATTCGCCAGGGGGACCTGCGCCTCAGCGCGGACCGCACCACCATCGCCTATTCCGACGCCGGCACGCTGACGATCCAGCGGCTGGATGCCACCGGCAACGTAGTGGTCAACCGCGGCAACGAACAGGCCAGCGGCGCGGCCGGCGTGTACGATTTCAACCGCAAGATCATCACCCTTTCCGGCGGAGTCAACCTGCGCCGGGGGACTGACCGGCTTTCCGGCGGGCGGCTGATGATTGACCTGAATACCGGTCTTGCCAGTGTGGACGGAGCAGGGTCAGGCAGCCGTCCGGATGGGTCCACTACGCCCGGCGGGCGCGTTTCGGGGACCTTTGCTGTTCCGCAGTGAAATCGGTCTGCGTGTTCCAGGTCGCGACCCTCGCCCTGTTCGCCTTTAGGTACACCCTCGCCTGCAGCCGTGAACGTATCCGGTAGTTTAATACGCCTTCGCGGTGCTGTGCCACATTGATGC